>Ga0228650_1000292_pt1 | contig 18290 bp, 16 predicted proteins | sample 62DmetaG_FD_183171 | JGI IMG/M metagenome (GOLD analysis project Ga0228650, IMG submission 183171) | Seawater microbial communities from Monterey Bay, California, United States - 62D | ecosystem: Environmental > Aquatic > Marine > Coastal | place: USA: California | collected 2016-10-28
AAACCCTTGTTTTTATGGCGGATCTATTACCCACTTCAGGACACCTCCCCTTACCGTACATTATGGGCTATGATGTTCGGCCATTACAAACCCTAGAAGAAAAAAAACGCTTTTTGAATCAAGCTGCAGATGAAAATTATATTTTGTTTATGCAGCACGATGCAAACAATCCCTTAATAACCGTAAAGCACACCGATAAGGGTGTTCGCTTATGCAAAAGCCTTGCGCCCGAAACCCTAAATACTTATTAAACCTATGAAAACCTTCTTTTTTTTACTTATTTCCGCTATTGCCTTTGGGCAACCGCAGCCCGGATATTGGCAGCAACACGTTGATTACACCATGGAGGTGGATATAGATGTGAAAACGTTTCGTTATTCAGGAACACAAGAGTTAGTCTACACAAACAAATCGCCTGATACGCTTCGTCGGGTGTTTTATCATTTATATTTTAATGCTTTTCAACCTGGAAGCGAAATGGACATCCGTTCGCTTTCGCTTAAAGACCCTGATGCTAGAGTAGGTTCGCGAATTGGACAATTGAACGAAAGCGAGGTTGGGTATTTACACCCTTCCTCTGTATTACAAGACGGAAAATCACTCGCTTTTAAAGAAGAAGAGACCATTCTTGTTGTGCCTTTGGCTGAGCCTTTACTGCCAAACGCCAGTACAACCCTGTCAATGGTTTTCGAAGGACAAGTTCCCAAACAAATTCGTCGTAGCGGACGAGATAGCAAAGAGGGGATTTCACTATCAATGACACAGTGGTATCCTAAGCTGGCAGAATATGACCATGAAGGCTGGCACACCAACCCATATATTGGAAGAGAATTTCACGGAGTTTGGGGAAATTTTGATGTGAAATTAACCCTTGATAAAGACTATGTAGTTGGCGGAACTGGTTATTTACAAAACCCTGAAGAGATCGGTCATGGTTATGCGAAAAAAAATAAAAAAACAAAAGGTAAAAAACTAACATGGCATTTTGTTGCGCCTATGGTTCATGATTTTGCCTGGGCTGCGGATCCTGATTATATACACGATGTTTTAGAAACAGAAGAAGGTGTAACACTTCATTTTTTCTATCAAGATGACAAAGAGATAATTGAAAACTGGAAAAAACTTCAAGGAGAAACCGCAGCGCTTTTAACTTTTTTTAATAATGCTATTGGGCCTTACCCTTACAAGCAGTACAGCATTCTTCAAGGTGGTGATGGCGGTATGGAATATGCTATGTGCACGCTTATCACAGGAGAGCGAAGCTATTCTAGTTTATATGGGGTTACTTCACACGAACTAGCACATTCTTGGTTTCAACATGTGTTGGCGTTTAATGAATCGAAGTACGCTTGGATGGATGAAGGGTTCACATCTTTTTTAGATGCGCTTGGGGAACAGGTATTAAAAGAAAACCTAGGGGCTTTCGAACGATCTTATGAAGACTACCGTAGGCTTATTGATTTTGGTTTGGAAGAGCCACTTACCACGCACGCAGATCGTTTTGATACTAATTTAGCTTACGGGACTGCGAGTTATGACAAGGGGTCTATTTTTCTTACACAACTCGGATATATTATTGGACCGGGCGCTTTATTAAAAACGCTACAAGAATTTTATCGTGCGTTTGCCTTCACGCATCCAACTCCCAACGATTTTAAGCGCATAGCCGAAAAGGTGTCTGGAATTCAGTTGGAATGGTACTTAAATGACTGGAGCCGTACCACAAAAACAATTGATTACGCCATAGAGTCCGTCAACCAAAAAGATGGAAAAACTATTGTGGAATTAAAACGAATAGGCGCAATGGGAATGCCAATAGATTTTGGTGTGCTTTACAAAGACGGAAAGCGGAAGGTGCATTACATCCCGTTGCAAATGATGTTTGGTGAGAAGACTGGTTGTGAATACGATTGTGTAACTGAAAAAGATTGGGCGTGGGCAAGACCAACATACAACTTAACTATAGATGCCCCGTTAAATGAAATAGAACAAATGCGTATAGACCCGTCTGGTTTTATGGCGGATATTGATTTAAGCAACAATGTTTTCGAAACAACGAACTGAAATAAAGCGGCTTAAGAGCAAACTGATTATTGAACGTCTTTTTTCAGAGGGAACGCACTTTGGAAAAAAACCGTTAAAATTGGTTTGTGATAAACAAAAAGGTAATGGCCTGGCTTTGGGGTTTGGGGTTTCTAAACGTTTGTTTCCTAGAGCTGTTGACCGTAATAAGATCAAAAGGTTGTTGCGAGAACAATTCCGTATTCTTTGCTCTGACCCTGCCTATATACCTCTAGAAGGGAATGGCTTTTTTATCTATACTTCGCGTGATTTACCTTCGTTAGAAATCATAAAAAAAACAATGCTTCCTCTTGTTACAGAGTGGGTTGATTTGGACGAATAGCCATGGGTATATGGGGGATTCCGTCTTCTAAATAATCACTGCCAATTTGTGAAAAACCGAAGGTTTCGTAAAACTCTTTTAAGTGTTCTTGTGCAGAAATATGGATCGGTGTATTTGTAGGGGCTTGTGCTATGCTTTTTTCCATAATAAGCTTACCATATCCTAACCCTCTAAATAATGGGTGTACGACAACACGTCCGATTACAAACTTTTTAGTAGTAAGAAACACACGAGCATATGTAATTAAAGCTTTTTGTTCGTATCCGAGTATGTGTATGGCTTTTTTGTCTTTTGAGTCAAGATCTTGGTAAACACAATTTTGTTCAACCACAAAAACAGCGGAACGGAGTGCTAGAACTTCGTAAAGGGTGTCTTTACTTATAGTTTCCCAATTATGTATATCCCATGTTATCGACACTCTGATATCTTATTTACTCTGTTTTGATGGCGACCTCCCTCAAAATCGGTTTGTATAAAAGTTTTAACCATTTCTTTTGCCACTTTTGTTGTAACAAAACGAGCCGGGATACTTAATATATTAGCATTATTGTGTTGACGCGCAAGAGAGCTTAATTCCGATGTCCAACATAGTGCAGACCTAATTTCTGGATATTTGTTTGCTGTCATATTAGCACCGTTCCCGCTCCCACATATAATTATTCCAAAGCTTGATTTACCTTCTCTCACATTCACCGCTACAGGATGAATAAAATCAGGGTAATCAACACTGTCGGTGGTGTCCGTTCCGTGGTTGGTGTGCGTGTGTCCTAAAGAGGTTAATAATGTTATAATTTCTTTCTTTAAATCAGGACCTGCATGGTCGTTTCCTATAGAAATATGCATTTTTAAATTTTTCTTAAAATTACACTTTTATTATTGTTAATATCCCTTTATGTATATCTGAATGATCGTTGTTTTTATTAAGATAACTTGTTTACTTCTTTTAATAAATCTTAACAAATGAAAACGGAGCAATAACCTGAAAAAAAAATAAAATAATAAAATTGTTTTATCAGTAGTTACTCTTGATGTATTAACAAACAATTTTGTTTTATTAACACCTATATTCTTTGTTTTTCTTTATATATATATTTAATTATAAGTTATTTAATAAAAATAAAATATAGTTATTGTGGTTATTAACACACTATAATAATCAACATAGATTAAAAAAATTAAAAGATAAAAGATCTTATGTAATATTTATTTGTTGATAAACTTCAAAGACTAATTATTAGACATACCTTTGTGATATATGGGTAAGAAAAACAACGTTTTGTCAATCCAGAAAAACATCCTTCAGGTTTTAGATCAATCCCCGACCAAAACGTTTAACTACAAACAAATAGCCAGCCGGCTTGGTGTCAAAGACCCAAGTGGTCGCAATCACATTATAAAGAATTTAAAAAAACTTGCAGCACTCAATCAAATTAATAATCCAACCAAAGGGACTTTTCAAGCTAAAAAACAAGAAAAGTATCACCGTGGTGTTTTAGATGTATCTACAAACGGAACGGGTTATATTATATCAGAAGACTTTGAAGAAGATGTAAAGGTTTCTTCTACACTCCACCATAAAGCTTTTGGTGGAGATGATGTTCTTTTTTATGCATATCCCGCAAGAGGAAAACGAAAGAGAGAAGCAAAAATAATTGATATAGTCGAACGTAAGAGAGATCGTTTTGTGGGAACTCTTCATAAACAAAACGGAACCCTGTTTGTTCGTGTGAGCCCAAGAATATCTTCCGTTGATTTTTATATAGAAAAAACGCCTGAAATAGCAACAACAGATGGCGATCGGGTATTAATATCCTTCACTAGCTGGGACAACACAAAATCACCACAAGCTAAAATATTAGAAGTGCTCGGTGTCCCAGGAGATGCAGAAACAGAAATACACACCATATTAGCTGAGTATGGATTACCCTATACTTTTGATTCTCAAATCGAACAAGAAGCAAATGCTATTGATGAAAAAATAAACACAAGTGAAATAAAAAAGAGAATGGACTATCGTGATGTTTTAACATTTACAATTGATCCAACCGATGCTAAAGATTTCGACGATGCACTTTCTTATCAAGAAAAGGAGAATGGAGATTTTGAGGTAGGAATTCACATAGCAGACGTATCTCATTATGTAAAAGAAGGTAGTATTTTAGATGATGAAGCGTATCAGCGCGCAACGTCTGTTTATCTTGTTGATCGGGTAGTACCGATGTTGCCAGAACAATTATCTAACAAAGTTTGTTCGTTAAGACCAAATGAAGAAAAGTTAACCTTTGCCGCAATTTTCACTTTAGATGAACTTGGCAACATCAAAGGACAAAAGTTTGGCAGAACAATAATTAACTCCAATTACCGATTTGCTTACCATGAAGCCCAACATATTATTGATACGCAAACAACAACTATTCCAGCAGAATTATCCCTTACATCAAAAACATATAACGTTGATAAAAAAGTAAAAGAAGCAATACTACAATTAAACACAACAGCAATAAATCTTAGGAAAAAAAGAATGCAAAAAGGCGCTATTTCTTTTGATAAAGAAGAGGTTCGCTTTACTCTAGACAAAGATAAAAACCCAAAAGACGTGTTTGTAAAAACGAGTAAAGAGGCAAACAAACTCATTGAAGAATATATGTTGTTGGCCAATAAAAAAGTTTCCGAATTTGTTGCAAAAGAAGATTCTAAGAAAACATTTGTTTTTAGAGTTCACGACGAACCCAATGAAGAGAAATTAGATCAATTAAAAAACGTAATAAACGGATTTGGCTATTCTTTAAATTTAACATCCCCAAAAACAACAGCACACACCATAAATAAATTACTTAAAGACATTGCAAACAAACCGGAGCAAAACCTTATTGATACCCTTACAATAAGAAGCATGAGTAAAGCAAAATACACCACTCAAAACATTGGTCATTATGGTTTAGCGTTTGATTATTACTCACACTTTACCTCTCCTATTAGAAGATACCCTGATGTGGTTGCACATCGTCTTTTACAACATTACTTAGATGGAAAAAAATCACCAAAACCAGAACCTTATGAGGCAGTAATGAAACATTGTTCTTCTATGGAAGTTTTAGCTACAAAAGCAGAACGCGATTCCATCAAGTTTATGCAAGTTAAATATATGCAAGAACGTATAGGAGAAATATTCACAGGAGTTGTTTCTGGCGTTGTGGAACGAGGCCTCTATGTTGAACTGGAAGCCAACAAATGTGAAGGGATGGCACGACCACAAGACATACCGGGAGATTTTTACATTTTCGATGAACGTAATTATGCCTTCGTTGGCAAAAAAACAAAACAAACAATACAGCTCGGTGATCGCGTTACAATCAAAGTAACAGCAGCAGATCCCATTAAAAGGCATTTAGATTTTAATATATTGGGGCATATAGAATAATATGTATCTTTGAGTAAAGGACTTTCATGCGGTTACTCATAATTTTTTTATTCTTCAGCTCTTTTTCATATGCCCAAGCTATAAGGCTAGGTGAGTTTAACCAAGTCAAGGTTTTTGACGGCATTCGTTTAACAATTATACCTTCCGGCGCAGACTCTTTGGTGGTTGAAGGAAAAAACAAGTCGTACTTATCACTAAAAAACAAGAACGGGAAGTTATTCGTTCGTATGGATATAAAAAAGCGACTAAGTGGCTTTAATACTTCGGTTGCTTTGTTTTCTTCTAACATACTAGAAGTAATAGACGCAAACGAAGGCTCCTTTGTTTCTTGTCAAGACGCTCTATTTCAGCCAAGCATCACACTAAAAGCGCAAGAGGGCGCAGAGATTGATGCTATTTTAGAAGTCCAGAAAGTTAAAACAAAAACCAACTCTGGGGGTATTATTAATCTTAAAGGCTCTGCCGTTGTACAACAACACAGCGTGGCAACAGGCGGCATATTAGAAGCCGAAACCTTAGACTCAGAACAAGTAGAACTCAAAATAAAGGCTGGCGGTAGAGCTGCCGTAAACGCCACCGAACTCGCAGAAATAAAAGTTTCACTTGGCGGTTCAGTTAGTGTTTATGGACAACCAAAAAAAATTGTTAAATCCGTTGCAGTTGGCGGAACTATTGAACAAATGAACCCCACAACCGAAACACCAAAAAATGAGTGAATTCTTAGCGGCAATTCCCCTATCGTTGTTGCTTGTTTTTTCCACCGGCCCAGTTTTCTTTGTTATTGTAGAAACAAGTATAACCAAAGGAGCAAAACGGGCTTTTTGTGTAGACCTAGGAGCAGTAATAGCTGATATCGTTTTTATTCTCGTTGCTACATTCAGCGCACAACCGTTAAGAAATAGCCTTGCAGAAAACCCCCGGTGGTACATCATAGGAGGGATACTACTTTGCTCTTTAGGTTTCGTTTCTTTAATATCGTCTTTAAAAACAAAAAAAACAAAAAGCTATCAAGTGGAAACTCTCCCAAAAGGGAATTATTTGTTCTACATTGCAAAAGGTTTTTTTCTTAACATAATCAACATAGGTGTTTTTTTGTTTTGGGTGAGCTTGGTAGTCTTTGGCGCAAAGCCTTTGTCTTTTGTGTATATCTTGCTGATATATTTACTTTTAGACATCGCAAAAATATATCTCGCCAAACAACTCAAAACAGTTTTAACTCCTTTGGTTATTTATAAAATCAAACAACTTATACATATAATCATTTTCGGATTTGGCCTATTTTTCGTTTTTCAAGGAAGCTTCCCCGACCAAAAGGAACAACTAAAAACCATTATCGAAGCTCAAATAAAGTAGAGGCACCGAGCGGATTCGAACCGCTGTACAAGCTTTTGCAGAGCTCTGCCTAGCCACTCGGCCACGGTGCCATTGAGGTTGCAAAAGTAACATTTTTTACACTATAACCCCTTTATTTCTTTACCTCACACAACTCAACAGCTACAGCTTCCACATGCCCTCCAATAGGGGGGTTAATCTTTGAAACCTTTACATTAACCTCATCTACTCTAGTACTCGCTTTGAAAATACGATTCACAATCCGTTTTGCAACATGCTCAAGCAATTTTGAAGGCGTTGCCATTTCTTCCTGAACGCAAGTGCAAATACTAACATAATCAATGGTATCTTCTAATTTATCCGAAACCTCTGAAACAGTTAAATCTCCCGACACCCAAATATCAACACGATAATCGCTGCCAATACGCGTTTCCTCGGGTAAACAACCGTGATAAGCATAAACCCGAATGTTTTCTACATATACTTTTCCCATAATGTGTCAAATATAAAAACTAAAACAACGGTGTTGGTCTAAATAATTACCTTTGCCGCAAACAATTTCGATTCACAGGAAAATGGCGAAAAACTTTATAGAGCACATCATTGATGAAGACTTGTCTTTAGGGTTACCCCCCTCCTCGTTGCGGTTCCGTTTTCCACCCGAACCAAATGGATATCTTCATATTGGTCATGTAAAGGCTATTTGTTTAAACTTCGAACTTGGCAAATCATATAACGCCCCTGTCAATCTTCGCTTTGATGACACCAATCCCGCAAAAGAAGAACAGCACTTCGTCGACGCTATAAAGGAAGATATTGTTTGGCTGGGATATACATGGGATAAAGAGTGCTATGCCTCTGATTATTTTGATCAACTCTATGATTGGGCCCTTCAACTTATTAAAAAGGGTCATGCCTACGTAGATGCGCAAAAACCAGAAGCAATTGCCTCACAAAAAGGGACGCCCACAACCCCAGGTAGCGCTAGCCCTTATCGCAATCAAGACCCAAAAGAAGCACTTCGCCTTTTTGAGGAAATGAAAACCGGCAAACACCAAGAAGGTGCTTATACCCTTCGTTTTAAGGGTGACATGGCATCGCCCAATATGCTCTTGCGCGATCCTGTTTTGTATCGCATATTGCACAAACCCCATCACAGAACAGCAAACAATTGGTGTATTTACCCAATGTATGATTGGGCACACGGCCAATCAGATTATATCGAACAAATATCACACTCTTTGTGTACCCTAGAGTTTAAACCACACCGAGACCTATATGATGCCTTTTTAAATCATTTGGTCGAAGAAGGTCTTCGCCCTAAACAGCGCGAGTTTGCTCGACTCAACATGAATTATACGATTACCAGTAAGCGCAAACTACAACGCTTGGTGGTGGACGGAAAAGTAGACGGTTGGGACGACCCACGTATGCCCACCATAAGTGGACTTCGACGTCGCGGCTATACCCCCACTTCTTTACGGAAGTTTGCAGAAACTGTTGGGATAGCAAAACGCGAAAATATTATTGACGCTTCTTTGTTGGAGTTTTGTGTCCGCGAGGATCTAAATAAAACAGCTATTCGTGCCATGGCAGTTTTGAACCCTATTAAAGTAGTAATTAGCAACTATCCTACAGGACAAACAGAAAAGCTTAACACAGAGAACAACCCCGAAGATTTGAATGCGGGTGTGAGAACAATACCGTTCTCTAACACATTATACATTGAAAGAGAAGATTTTCGTGAGCGTGCAAACAACAAGTTTTTCAGATTAAAATTAGGTGGAGAAGTGCGTCTAAAAAGCGCGTACATTATTAAGGCAGAATCGGTTAAAAAAGACGCCTCAGGCAATGTTGAGACCGTGTATTGTACGTATGACCCAAAAAGCTTGAGCGGTAGCGGAACACCAGAAAGTTTACGCAAAGTAAAGGCCACCATTCATTGGGTTTCTTCTGGAGAAGCAAAAAAAATATCTGTGCGCCAATACGATCGCTTGTTTAATACACCTAGCCCTGAAGAAGACAAAGATGTTGATTTCATGACACACCTTAATCCAAACTCCTTGTCTGTTCAACCGGCTTTCGCAGAATCGATGTTATCCGAAGCAAAGCCAGGAGATCATTTTCAGTTTCAGCGTTTGGGTTATTTCGTTTGCGATCAAGACAGTTCTGACACACTAACCGTTTTTAATAAAACCGTTGGCCTTCGTGATACTTGGTCAAAACAACAGCGCAAGCCTGAAACCCAACCCCAGCAAACAAATATTGCTTCTCCATTGGATACTTTGCGAAAGCTTGGCAAAAAGTTTACTTCCTACAACGTAGAAAAGCAAAGCGCTGTTGCTAATCAAATTTCGGCATTGGCCAAAGACATTCCTAAGGAAGATTTAGCGACACTTTATAACACAGCTACAAAGAAAACAGGTACTCGCATTGCTGTTGCCATAGTCCTTGCGGCATATCAACAAGAAAAAACCCCACTAGACGCAACAGCCATTGAGTTTGTTGAGAAAGCACGCACAGACAAAAACCCTTTATTGATTAAATATGCTGAAAATGTTAAAATATAATTTATTTGTTTCTTGTTTCTTTTTTACTCTTAGCGCTTATGCTCAAACAGACGTAGGCTCCTGGCTCATATATAAAAACAAGCTCAACATTAACAGCAACACCAGTATAGACTTGCAGTATCAGCACCGCAGCTTTGATTTAGACTTAGCAAAAGATCAAGCCCTTTTCACAGCTGGTTTTAGCAGCGCTCTTTCATCTAATGTTACGCTATCAGCAGGCTATAGAAAAATTGCCGCCATTAACGAAGACGGCGCATATCAAAAATTAGCGTTTAGTACTCAACTCAATAAAGTTCGCTTCACAAATACGATTTTTATAGAAGAACGATGGATCAACAGGGACTTACAGCTCCGTTATCGTTTTGGTTTGAAAGCAACTCTGCCCCTGACCCAAAAACTAGCAGTAAGTTTAAGCGAAGAAGTCTTTCTTCAAAACGTTGGTTCAGGATTTAATCAAAACAGGTTTACAGCCCAGGCATCAAACAGACTTTCTAATGCGCTAACACTTAATACAGGAATTATGCATTGGCAGTTTCCAACGATGAAAAAATGGGTGTTTTTGATCTGTCTCGTCCACAACATTAATCTCCAATAAAAAACCCCAGTACAGAACCGGGGTTTTATTTGTTTGACTTTCGGGCTATGCTTCGCCTTCGTCCTTTTTCTTTTTGTGATTTTTCATAGCCTCTCCAATTTGATTACTGGCCGTAAACGACGCCACCATATTGTTAAGCATATCAGATCCTGCTTGTGGTGAGTTTGGCAGCAAAATCAAGTTTGAGTTGGTTTCTTCGCCGATTGATTGTAGGGTATCATAGTGTTGTGTTACAACAATAAGCGCAGAGGCTTCTTGCGAGTTAATTCCTACTTTGTTTAACACCTCAACAGACTCTTCTAGCCCACGAGCAATTTCACGACGTTGGTCGGCAATTCCTTGCCCTTGAAGGCGTTTTGACTCTGCCTCTGCCTTTGCTTTTTCAACAATTAGTATACGGGCTGCATCTCCGTCATATTGCGCAGCAATTTTTTCTCGCTCTGCAGCATTAATACGGTTCATTGCCTCTTTTACTTGTAAGTCAGGGTCAATGTCTGTAACCAACGTCTTTATAATATCATATCCATAATTAATCATAGCATCATTAAGTTCTGACTTAACAGCTATTGCAATGTCGTCCTTGCGCTCAAACACGTCATCAAGACGCATTTTGGGCACCTCTGCGCGCACTACATCAAATACGTACGAGGTGATTTGATCATGTGGGTAGTCAAGCTTGTAGAAGGCATCATACACCTTGTCTTTAATGACCATATATTGTACAGACACTTTAAGTTTGACAAAAACATCGTCTTTTGTTTTGGTTTCTACAATCACATCAAGTTGTTGAATTTTTAGGCTTAGGCGTCCTGCTATGCGGTCTACAAACGGGATTCTCAGCTGAAGCCCAGACTGGCGAATACTTTGAAAACGACCAAATCGCTCAACAATAGCAGCGGTTTGCTGCGTTACAATAAAAACAGCCATAAACAGCAGCAGTATTATACCAAAGCCAATCATAGTATTAAAAATTACATCCATAATAGTTGATTTAAAAAGTTCACACAAAAGATAAGAAAAATCACGCTAATTTTTCTCAATAGCAGCAGCAATTCTTCGCAGACATTCTACTCTACCCAAAGCGCTACAAATAGCGAACACATCAGGGCCTTTAAGCGCACCTACCAGTGCAATCCGCAAGGGGGCCATGATCATGCCTAGCCCCACCCCGTTTTCATTAGCCCACGATTTAATCAGAGCGCTTAAGGTTTCTGGCTGAGTATTAGAAGCACTTTCAATAACGGTCATTACAGCAGTTAAAATTTCAGGCGTTTCTGCCTTCCATTGTTTACGTATGGCCTTTTCGTCGTACTGTACAGGTGCAACAAAAAAGAAATGCGCCTCACCCCAAAGATCCGTAAGTAGCGTAAGCCGATCTTGTACCAAGGTTACGACGGCTGCCATGGACTCTCGGGCAGCGTTTATACCTCGTTCCTGAAGTAATGCATCAAGCGATAGCTCAATAACACGCGAATCTACTTTATGTAGATGCTGTTGATTAAACCACTTACAGCGTTCTGGGTCAAATCGCCCTCCCGCTTTGGCTATGCCCTCAAGGGAAAATAATGAGACGAGCTCTTCTAAAGAAAAGAACTCCTCTTCACCTCCTGGATTCCACCCCAAAAGCGCCAAATAATTTACAAGTGCTTCAGGAAGATAACCAGCTTCTTTGAACCCTTTCGTGTCTTCATTCCATTCTAAAGGAAACACAGGGAAGCCGAACTTGTCACCATCTCGTTTGGAAAGTTTTCCTTTCCCTGTTGGTTTTAAAATCAAGGGTACATGTGCAAAAACAGGCGCACACCAACCAAAGGCTTCGTATAGAAGTACGTGTAGCGCCATAGAGGGCAACCACTCTTCTCCACGAATCACATGGCTGATTTCCATGAGGTGATCATCTACCACATTAGCCAAATGATATGTGGGCATGCCGTCTTGTTTCACAATAATTTTATCGTCTAATAAAGAAGTGTCTACCGTGACCTCTCCTCGAATTTTGTCAGTCATATGCAGCGTCTTCTCCTGCTCACTTGAATAACTCCTAAAACGAATTACATAAGGCGTGTTATTTTCAATAAGCGCATCCACTTCAGCGGAGCTTAATGACAGGCTGTTTTTTAAGGCATTTCTGTTTTCCCAATTATATATAAAGCGTCTTCCCTCTAGTGCTGCTGCATCCCGAAGGTTTTGTAATTCATCTGCCGTATCAAATGCCAAATAAGCATTTCCGGTTTTTACTAACTGACGGGCATGCTTTAAATAACTTGCCTTTCGCTCACTTTGGCGATACGGACCAAAAGCGCCTGGATTTTTTGGGCTTTCGTCCGGGCTTATTCCTAACCAATCAAATGTTTTCGTAATATAGTCTTCTGCTCCATTGACATAACGATTTTGATCTGTGTCTTCAATCCTAAGGACAAACACACCCTTGTGTTTTTTTGCAAATAAATAATTGTACAATGCTGTGCGAACCCCCCCAATGTGTAAGGGGCCAGTAGGGCTAGGTGCAAAACGAACGCGTATAGACATAATGGTTTGCCAAAGATACAACGACTATTCATCTTTTTTTACAACTCTAATTGAATATATTTGCGCCATGGATGTTTCGGTGGACTTTACATATCAATCAGATTTTGTCCTTGTTGATGAACAACTATTTATCAACTGGCTTACGGCTTGCGCAATCCAGTATGAAGCAACATCTCTGATGTTGGTTTATGCTTTTATGGACGATGAATCCTTACTGGAATTAAACCTTAAGTACTTGAAACACAACACATTAACTGATATTATTACGTTTGATGACACTGTTGGCAGAGACGTTAACGCCAACATTGCAGTTTCTGTTGCACGCATTCGTGAGAATGCAGAAGAGTTAAACGTACCCTTTGACGAAGAATTGCTTCGAGTTATGTCTCACGGGCTTTTGCATTGTTTGGGTTTTAAGGACAAGACGGACGCCCAAACCATCGACATGCGAAAAGCGGAGCGCCGTTGTATAGAATTGTTCCACGTGGAACACAAAAAGGAGAATCATGTTTCGTGATAGTTATGATGTAATCGTAGTTGGAGGCGGTCATGCAGGAGCAGAGGCTGCCGCTGCCGCTGCCAATATGGGCAGCAGCACACTGCTTATTACCATGAATCTTCAGAACATTGGTCAAATGTCGTGTAACCCAGCTATGGGAGGCATTGCAAAAGGGCAGATCGTTAGAGAAATAGACGCCCTTGGCGGATATAGCGGTATAGTCTCAGATGCATCAGCGATCCAATTTAAGATGCTTAACCGCTCCAAAGGACCTGCCATGTGGAGCCCGCGAGCTCAATCAGACCGCATGATGTTCGCCCAACATTGGCGCAATAAACTTGAACAAACCGACCGCCTCGATTTCTATCAAGAGATGGTAACAGACCTTTTTTTTGAAGGAGATACCATTGCTGGAGTTGTTACTTCTCTAGGTATTAAGATCAGAACCAGATCTGTTGTTCTTACCAGTGGTACTTTTTTAAACGGTCTTATACACATTGGAGAAAAACAATTTGGCGGTGGCCGAGCAGGCGAAAGCGCATCTTTTGGCCTTACCGAACGCCTTGTAGAGCGAGGATTTACATCTGGTCGCATGAAGACAGGCACCCCCCCACGCGTGGATGGCAGATCTTTGGATTATAGCAAAATGATTGAGCAGCCAGGCGATGCCGACCCATCAAAATTTTCTTATCTAGATGAGAGTCACATCCTTAAAGAGCAGCGCTCTTGCTTCATGACATACACCAGCCCTTTAGTTCATGACTTATTAAGAGAAGGATTCGATCGTTCACCAATGTTCAATGGACGTATCAAAAGCATTGGCCCTCGTTATTGTCCTTCTGTTGAGGATAAAATAAACCGTTTTGCAGGCAAAGACAGGCATCAGCTGTTCGTTGAACCAGAAGGCTGGGATACAGTCGAAGTATATGTAAATGGCTTTTCAACATCACTACCTGAGGAAGTTCAGTTTAAGGCGCTTTCTGCAGTTGTTGGATTTGAAAAAGTTAAGTTTTTCAGGCCGGGCTATGCTATTGAATATGACTTTTTTCAGCCCACTCAGCTCAAACATAGCCTAGAGACTAAACTCGTTTCAGGGCTGTTTTTCGCGGGTCAAATTAACGGAACAACAGGCTATGAAGAGGCTGCTTCGCAAGGCATTATGGCAGGAATCAACGCGCACAATTATGTCATGCAAAAAGAGGCATTCATCCTTAGCCGCGAAGATGCATATATAGGGGTGTTAATTGACGACCTTATTACCAAAGGCACTGAGGAGCCATATCGTATGTTTACATCAAGGGCTGAATACCGCACCTTGTTGCGACAAGACAATGCCGATCTTCGTCTTACACCAAGATCACACGAAATAGGCCTTGCCTCTGATAATCGAATGCGCTTATTAGAAAGAAAATCAAAGAACACCACTGCTCTTTTGCGTTTTTTTGAAAAGACAAGTGTCGTTCCAGATGACATAAACCCTATTTTAATCAGCAAAGCGTCAACCCCCGTCAAGCAATCCCTTAAAATGGGTAAAGTACTTGCACGGCCTAACGTAACAATTGCAGACTTTATGGCACTGGACTCCGTCAGTGATTTTGTAGCCAAGGAAGCGATTGATCTCGCCGCTTTAGAGCAGGTTGAAATACAAGTAAAATACGCTGGCTATATTGCCAAGGAAAAACTACAGGCAGACAAACTCTCATCTTTAGAACACGTTCCTATTCCAAGAGACTTCGATTACGAAAAGGTTAAATCGTTGTCAATAGAAGCTAGGCAGAAACTCAATAAAATCCAACCCGTAACCATAGCACAAGCCTCACGTATTAGTGGGGTTTCACCAAGCGATTTGTCCGTGTTGCTTGTGTATATGGGGCGTTAATTGTTCCACGTGAAACAACTCACAGTCATTGATCATCTCGTCAGTAAATCCAGCTTTGAATTAGTTGTGGACAAGGAAACAACAGCCTTTAAAACCTCCCCGGAGCTCAGCGATTCTGAACTTCAAAAGTATTACCCTAAGGAAGGATATGCCTCACACCAAACTCAGGCGAGCAGCCTTACATCCAAGATCTATGCATTGGTCAAGCAAATGAATATTAGAACAAAATGCAAATGGATACGCCAATATGCGTCCACGGGGCAAATGTTAGATTACGGCACAGGCAACGGTGACTTTGCTCAATCCGCCCAACAACAAGGATGGCAAGTTGATGTTTATGAAACATCTCAAAACGCATTAGACATACTAAAACAAAGACAGCTTAGTGTGGTTGCTAAGCCGCTGCAAGCAAATCACTATGATGTCATCACACTTTGGCATGTTTTCGAACATATCAATGACCCCAAAGAGGCATTAGATTCTTTTTTTTCAGCGCTTAAGCCCGGGGGTGTTTTGGTTTTGGCAGTACCCAATGCCGATTCGTGGGACGCGAAACACTACAAGTCTTTTTGGGCAGCTTATGACGTGCCCCGACACCGCTGGCACTATAACAAATTCGCAATCACGCTTCTTGGACGTCAAGCAGGGTTTGAATTACTGAGCACTAAAAACATGTATTGGGACGCTTTTTATATCGCCTTGCTTTCCGAAAAATATCGAAACGCCAATGCACCGTGGTTAAAAGCACTTTGTAAAGGACTATTTGCAAATCTCAAAGGCTGGGGAACTACAAACGCACCATCCCTTGCTTTTTTCCTCCAAAAGCCAAAATAAAGCGTTTTAAGCGACGTTTATAATTTCCTCCATAATCTTAGCACACACAGTGGAATTAAATTGATTACCGCAACAAAAAAAGAACAGAAAAAAATAAGCCGAAGCTATGGAAACAGAAAGCAACAATAGACAAAAACTATTTAAGCTTTGGCGTGCAGTAAACGTGTTAGTTTAAACGAAAGTTCGGTAAAAATCATTTGCGGGCTTCCATTTCGTGAAAGGTGATATACACTATCCTCTAGTGCTGAAATAATAGGCAAAATGTTAGCGCCATGAACAAAAGCAGCAAAACGCTCTATTTTGAAATCAGATTTGGGATAAAAGCCTGCAACAGCTTCCAGTTTGTAGTGCCTCATTAGTGCAGCACGAAACAGTTGTATAGCAAAGTATAAAAACTGTTTCTGTGTTTCAATGCCTTTGGCTCCCAATGACAAACTCCAGTCAGAAAGCTCAAGTACGACCGCCTTGTTCCCTTTTGCCCGAAAAGCCGTGCGTACCCAAGCAACAAACCACTCTTCATATTCAGCAAGTTCATTTTGTTGATCGACAAGGCTTAGGGCTTTCCCCATATTTCCTTTTGATTGTTCAGCAACTGCAGCGGACAAAACCGTATTAACGCCTTTTTTTTTTAAATATGTTGCGATTAGGCCTTGGTCTAAGCCGCCAAAACGAGTCTGTTGACATCTTGATCTTATGGTAGCAATAAGTTGAAAGACGTCGGGGCATAAAAGCAAAAACAGCGTTTTGGATGGAGGTTCTTCAATACTTTTAAGCAGCTTGTTTGACGCTGCAATGGTAAGTTTTTCTGCATGCCAAATAATGACACACTTCCACCCTCCTTCAAAAGATTTAAGGCTAACTTTTTGCATGACCGATAAGGCATCGTTAACATTGATTACGCCCTGCTTGTTTTCAGCACCTAAATAGCGCATCCAATCGTATAGTGATCCAAAAGGCTGCTCAGAAACAAAGCTTCGCCATTTTCCGAGAAAGTCATTTGAAGTGGGCTTTGTTTTTACATCGGAAGTAATTGCTGTTGGAAAAACAAAATGTATGTCAGGATGAACCATTCCTGCAGCTTTTTGCATAGAGGCGCTAGCGGAAGCATCGCCACAAACCACAGCATTGGCGTAGGCAAGCGCCATGTGCAACAGTCCGTGTCCATCCTCGCCTTCAAAAAGCTGGGCGTGCGGAATACGTTTGACAGCAAGGCTGTTGGCTAGTGATTTCTTTTGAGATTCGTGCCCCAATACGGCATTAAATAGCATGCCTAAATATACAAACAAGCAGTTTATAAAAAGGAACTACTTCAAACCAAGATGATATTGTATTTTTGCGCAAACAAAACACACACATGAACACCCTTCAAAACACTTCATTTAGCCAGGAACGCGCCTTGATACGCGTAGACTTTAACGTTCCTTTGGACGCCCATGGCAATGTAACAGACGCCACAAGAATTGTAGCGGCACTACCCACCATTCAACATATATTAGAACAAGGGGGGAGCTGTGTGTTGATGTCTCACTTGGGAAGACCAAAAGGGAATGACCCCAAATTAAGTTTAAAACAGCTAGTTCCTACACTAGAAAAACACCTCGGCCAAACGGTACACTTTTGTGATGAAGTTGTTGGTCCAAAAGCCACAACTCAGGCAGAGGCACTGAAACAAGGAGAGGTAATGTTAGTTGAAAACTTGCGTTTTCATGAAGCGGAAACCAAAGGAGACAAAGCCTTTTCCGAAGCCCTTTCCAAGCTTGGAACCGTGTATGTGAATGACGCGTTTGGCACAGCGCATCGCGCCCATGCTTCAACCACAGTTGTGGCACAATTTTTCCCCAAGAAGAAGTGCTTTGGTCATTTGTTGGCTGGAGAAATAACAGCCATTGACAAAGTAATGACATCAGGGGAAAAGCCAGTCTTGGCTATTTTGGGCGGCGCAAAGGTCTCATCTAAAATCACCATCATCGAAAATATTCTTTCAAAAGTTGATCATTTGATTATTGGCGGCGGAATGGCTTTTACTTTTATCAAAGGACAAGGGGGCCAAATTGGGAAATCTATTTGCGAAGACGACAAGATGCCCTTAGCGCTGTCTATCCTTGAACAAGCTAAAGCCTTAGGCGTTCAGGTGCATCTGCCCATAGATGTTCGTGGTGGGCAAGACTTTTCTAACGACACTCCTCAGCAAGTATTTCCTATTAACGAAATACCTAACGATTGGGAG
>Ga0228650_1000310_pt1 | contig 17887 bp, 13 predicted proteins | sample 62DmetaG_FD_183171 | JGI IMG/M metagenome (GOLD analysis project Ga0228650, IMG submission 183171) | Seawater microbial communities from Monterey Bay, California, United States - 62D | ecosystem: Environmental > Aquatic > Marine > Coastal | place: USA: California | collected 2016-10-28
TAAGTTATCGTGAGAAACTTAGAAAAGTGTAAAAAACTGATTTATACCCTAGGCTACAAACAAAAAATTACCCCATTTACACGGCTGCTTAAAATAACAAAAATCTCAGACTATTTACATTCTTGAACTGCGGACAGTACACCACAGGCTACACTACACTTTATGACAACGCCGATTCTTAAAACTCAAGCCCCCGTCTCGGGCGCACAAGCATCGAATCCCCTCTTGGACTTTTCCGTTGAAAAACTCCATGCGGCCTACCGCAAGTCCGACTTTGACTCCATATCAAAGCAGTTCCTGGAAGTCATTGTGCACATGCAGCAAGTTACTTATTACGCACTGCCCTCTGCCGAAAAACAAGCCCTGAACTCCTTTGTCATGCACTTTCTCTACTTCATGACGATGGAAGATTTTACCCTCGGCGACAACTATGCCATGCAAATGATCCCCCTCAACGGAACCATTGCTAACATAGTGGCCATGAGTGAGTTCCGAAATACAGACCCCTATGTCCAAATCTTACTCAAACAGCAACGTAACTTCTCCAAGCTCCTTGTCCTTTTTTCCGTTCACAACCGTACTCCCATCAACCGGAAAGCACTCTTCGACGCCAGCCCCGCCCTGGCGTCCCTATGGTATTACAGCTTCGGCGAAAGCTACCGCAACGGCTGCGCTGACCCCCTCACCCTTCAAAACCTTCGCACCCACATCAACTTCGAGGATGACCGCCTCAACGGAATCAACGGACTCAGTCATCACATTTATTTCGGAGCGACCTACATCGACCACGAAAAAGACTACCTCGTCAAACAACGCATTAACCGCCTCGTACAACAAACCCCTCTCTGCAAAACCGAAATCACCAACAAGCCCAAGAAGGGGCGCATCGCCGTCCTCACCAGCATGTGGTTCACCCGCCAGAGCGTGTACCGCTCCCAATTCCCATTCCTCGAAGCCCTTTCCAAAAAATACGACCTCGTCCTGATCAAATTAGGCAACAAGGACAAAAAAACCGACGACAGCATCTTCTCTGAAGTCCGCCATTTCAATGCTGCCACCAATGGCAACGACCTCTCTGCCATACAGGACAACGACTTCGAGATGGCCTACTTCCCCGATATCGGCATGAGCATTGAGAGCATCCTCCTCTCCAATATGCGTATTGCCCCCATCCAGGTCAGCAACTACGGCCACCCAGTCAGCACCTTCGGCGCTAAGGTCGACTACTGGATCGGCGGGCAGGAAACGGAAGATCCCGAGCGCGCTCTTGAGCATTACTCCGAGCGTCTTGTCCTCATCCCCGGTTGCGCCCAAGCCCCCGTCCCGCTCGATTACCAGCTGACCTACCCGACGCTTCCAGAATGTCCAATCCATATCAACTGCACATGGAGCGCGCAAAAAATCAACCACGAACACCTCCTGCGCCTTCGCGAAATCCAGGAACGCGCCAAAACCCCTGTCATCTTCCGCTTCTTCCCCGGCGGCGCCTGCCTTTCAAATGGCCACCTACCACTGCAACGTGCCATTAGTGAGATCCTCGGCGCCGAACACACTCAGGTCTTACCCAACTACGATTTTGAGAATTATATGAAGAACCTCGAGTTGGCGCACTTCGCTCTCGATGCGTATCCATTTGGTGGATATAACACCGCGGTCGACCTCCTCTCCCTCCGCCAACCTATTGTTACGATGGCAGGTAATCGTTTCTACAACAACTCCACCGCCTACCTCCTCAATCGAATGGATCTCGGCGAGCTCGTCACCCAAACACCTCAGGAATACATCGACCTCGCGGTGCGCATGATCGACAATCCCGATTACCGCAGCCGCATGATCCGCCGCCTTAAAACTGCCGACCTCGACAAGACCTTGCTCAGCCTCGAGCACGTCCCGGCTTTTTTCCGCGCGATTGACCATCTTTTAGAAAACCACGACAGCCTCAAAAAAGACGCTAAACGCACGCCCATTACGATTCACTAGACAAACGGAGTCATTGCTAAACAAGCGCTATGCGTACTTGCATTACGCACTGTACCGTGGCAGGTTTTCACTTTGCTCTTTGAAAGAACCGTCGCCGATGCGCGCGGTCCTTTCCGGTAAAAGCTTCAAGCTGACCAGTTTGAGGGGGTGTTCCGGATTCGACCTTGTGACCTAGCACGCGGCTGCATGTCGGAGATAATGGAGGCTCCGTAACAATCCATTACAAAAACTAATTGGCGAAGAACAATTCGCTCTTGCTGCATAGTTCAGCAACGTTTCACCCCGGATACCTGCTAAGGGAGTGAGGCGTCGACCAGCAGGCATAACTGTCAATTCGGCTCTCGCTTGGCAGTTGTATTTAGAGAGTCTGGAAACTGAAAAGCCCGCTTTTACGGCGCTTCAGTAACGACAATAAATGAAAAGCTATGCATGTAGACGCCACGTGTGAACGCACGAGGGACGCGGGTTCGACTCCCGCCACCTCCACCATTTTGCTCCGCAAAAGGCCTCCGACTCGCTTCGTCTCATCGGGGTGATCCGGTTCCCCGCTCTGCGGAGCCCGGTCTTGTCGCTGCGCTCGGAACGACTCCCCCCCACCTCCACCAAACTTTTTAAAGCCCTTCTTCGGAAGGGCTTTTTTGATATTGCTCACAGTCTGTGATTTGGTCCCGTGCCGCTTGCCGCAGCAACAGTTGTGACTGAGGCTTACCCGTTCCAGCCGTCTATAAATTATTCAAAGGCGACTTCCGCCTGCTGAACCACCGGCACAATCGCGCTGCCCCAGTCTGACGTCACACCACTTTTTCAATTAGACGCCACGCTTATAGAGCTCAAAGCACTAGAAGTTTAGGATAGTTAGGAGCTTTGAAAGAGGTCGATACGGAGTAGCATTAGAACTTGAACAAGTCACGCCACTCGCCACCTTACAACTACCCCCGCATGCGCTCCTTCGTTTGTAATTGTGCCTTTTTAATACTCCCGGCGTTTGGGTGGACGCAAACCATCGTCCACTTGGGCACAAGTCAAATTACAGCCAGTGCGATCGGTTTGAGCGACACGCATCCGGCGATCAGCGGGGATTCGCTGGGCGCAGGAATAAGCTTTAATCTCTCTATCGCTGCCAGCAGTACAACGACCCCTGCACTAACGCTGAGTCAACATCCGGATGGGATTGGTGTAGCGGGTGGCAGCTATTACGAAATCGACAACCGCAACAACCTCGACCCCGGCGACGACGAAACGATGACCTTCAGTTTGAGTCAAGTAGCAGGCCTAGCAGAGGGACAATCCTTATGCATCACAGCGATTGGAATTCGGTCTATAGCTAGCGACACCAAGCAGTACTCGCTCACGGACGCCAGCGGTACACGCGCCGGCACCTTCAACAGTTCACCATTCGTCATCGATGTGTCGAACCAAGCGAGTGTGAGCTTGAGCGCAGTTGGGCCCAACTCAGGGGCGGTCGTATATTCACGCTTCATTGTGAACCAACTACACTTACAAGTGGTCGCGGATGACGGTGGTGGCGATGACGCCACAAGCCACCCCTCCCCACGCATCACTGCAACAGGCATCGATAGTAACGGACACCCCTACCTCAGCTTTCATACCCAGAGTGGCGCAAACTATCAGATCCAATCCAGTACGGCTCTCTCAAATCCGACCATTTGGACGACACTAGCGACGCGCTCTGGCACGGGTGCTGCAATAAGCTTAACCGATACGTCGGTCGATACCCACAATCAGCCGCAGGCCTTTTATCGCGTCACGACGGCACCGCCCACCAACGGCAAGCTCACCGATAGAACTCTCACCATCGAGCAGAATTGGGCGCAGGAACCCACTGGATTTGTGCGCACGGCAGATGTCATAGTCCCCAGCGGTTCCGGTCCGCACCCCGTGGTGATCATGCTGCATGGAAACGGCGGCACCTCGAGTTTCATCAACTCCATGGGCTCTTTGCTCGACAGTGTAATTCGTGTCGCCCCCAACGGCTATTTAAACAGCTGGAATGTGGACAACGAGGGCTCCAAAGCACCCGATGTAGCCTTCCTTCGCGAACTCATCGAACAACTCAAAAGCTATGATAATGTCGACCCCGAGCGCATCTCCATTTACGGCAGCTCCAACGGTGCCGGCATGACCAACCGTTTGCTCATTGATCTGGATGGAGACGCCTTTCAACGTGCCGCTTGCCGCGTATCACAAATGATCACTAAAATGTACCACGACGGATCGTTCTGGACGGATCCCGTGGGCGACAACAGCTACAGCCAAACGATCACCCCTGCCGCAGGACGGCACATTCTAACAATCAGTGGCGATGCAGATCCGCTCATTCCCTACACAGGTGGCAATGGGGTCGGCACGACCTTTATGGATGCACAAGAGAGTACGTACCGCTTCGCTCAAGCAATGGGCGAGAGCGGTACTCAACTCAGCGATGCCAGCGGCGTTAGCGGTAACCTAAACGATGCCGATCCCGACAATGACTTTTCTCCTGTCTTTGTGCGCTATCGCTATTTGAATGGCCAGGTCGAGCATTACAAACTCCGTGGCGGCAACCACAGCCTGCACGTCAATGGTGCCAACACTTACTCAACTGAGGCGAAACAGCTCATTGCGGATTTTCTGTTGAACTAAGATCATTGGAATTTCACTGGCTGATGTGACCATTCGCCCCGCAACAAAAAAGGCGCACTTAACCGTGCGCCTTGATGAAGCGTCGATGCGGTGCGACTTAGTTTTCGTCGACCCAACGGGCAAGCTTGAGCAGCGTCCAGTCTTCCTCGTTGCCACCGATCTTAGTGGTCACGACTTCACCGGCGGTTTTACCAAGTAGCTGCTGCGCCAATGGCGTCTTATAAGAAAGCACGTCATTGTCGGGATCGGAATCCCAGGCACCGAGAATGGAATAACGGCGCGTCTTGCCACTGGAGCCTTCCTTGAGCTCTACAATGCTGCCGATCCCGACGAGGTCGTTGGTGACATCGGTGAAGTCGGTCACGCGGGCACGCGAGAGGTCGACTTCGAGCTCATTCTTACGCGACAAAAGGATGTCCTGATCCTGGCGAGCCATTTTGTACTCGGAATTTTCCTTGAGGTCACCGTGCTCGCGCGCAGTCGCGATCGCTTCCTTGTTCTCAGGGATCTTGGTTGCGATCAAGTCTTCGTACTCGTGTTTGGCAGCATCAAAGCTCGCCTGCGATACGATCAAGCCTTCTTCCTCGGCACTTTCGGTGGCTTCACCGGCGATGAGGCTCTGGATCGTGGGGAATTTCTTAATGAAACGCGCAATCAGCGACTTTTTGGTCAGATCTTCAAAACCTTGGTTGAGGAGTAGGGTCTGCGCGAGGTCGCGAGCGGTCTCGACATTGGCGTCCGCCAATAAATCAGGGATCAAATCGGTATCATCACTCAGCAGATCCGCCAGCGGGATCCGGCGGGTACTGGCATTTTGTAGGGCTTCGTAGTCAATCGCGTAGAACATCGCCGACAGCAGGCGCGGTGTCACCAATGGATCGATGATCGAAGCGTACTTCTTCGAGTTGCGGTTCTTGACCACCCAAAAGAGCAATGGCCCCTTGATGGTTTGATCATTCAACCAACGGTCGAGACAGAACGCGATACGATCGTTGAGCTCATACTCGAGCATGAAATTGATACACTCACTGGTGAATTTACCACTGGAGTGGCGCAACAGATCTTCGACCATTTGCTGCCACTTATCTTCATAGGTGCGGCGGATCAAATCGATGTAGCGTTTGAAATACTGCGCAGGTAACTCGGCGGCCAGTTCGGAATAATCATCGGTCGCATCCAGAATCGAGGCCGAAGACGGCTCCAGCGCTTCCACATCTTCGTGCAGATCGCGGGCCAAATTATTGCGCACCCACACACCGTGGAGGCGGTCCGCTTGGCTGAGGCTTTTGGCATTGCGGATCGCATCGGTCAACTCCGCGAGAATCTCAGGGAGTTCGTCGCGAATCACCGAAATATTCTCGGACAGGGCGTAGAGTTTTTCACCGAGTAGGATCTTCTCCTTGGAATTTTTGGTGGCGTGAAATTGCTCCAGAATCTCCTCTTCCGGCTTCACCGGCTCATCGCGTAAAATATACGGTTCGGTCTTCTTATTGGGCGCGCCAACGCGTGGATCCTTGACCAATAGTTTCTTCGTCGCCGTCCACCACTTCTTGTATTTGATCGGCCCAATCACACGTGCCAGAACGCGCTCGATCTCGGAGGCCATCATGGTTTGTTCTTCCGCACCCGCAAGAATTTCACAAATCAGGTCGGCCGGCTGCTTCTTGATCATCGCTTCAACGACTTCCGGCTCGGTGCGCGAGCGCACCAGAATGTCATTCGGCTTCAACACATCGAGTTTATCCACACAGAAGGCAATACCCATGGCGTGGCCGGTTTTGCCGTCGTCTTCGAAGTCGATGATGATTTTTGCTGCGGCTTCGTCGAAGTCGACGATTTTGCCAAAGCCCCAACTGCGGTGCAGGCAGTAATTCCCCGGGGCCATGGCTTCGAGCTTTGCGCGCGCGCCGATGAGCTTGGGATTATTTGCGATGAGTGCGTCTATAGCCTCTGTGTTCATAATTGTTTGCGATGCTTTTCTAAGTCGTAAACGATAGAACGTGAATTAATTCGCCGTCAATGAGAAGCATTAAGTTTACCTTATCACAAAACCCGCCATCTGGTTGGGACGCAGCCGTCTGCCTGTGTGAAGCATACTTAACTCAAGCGCAGAAGGCCGACCAGCTTCTCGAACAAGTCCCGCAGAGCCTAAGCGGTGAAATCCGCAGCACCTGCCAATCACTGTTCCTTGGTGCGCTGCGCCACGGTCACCGCACGCGCGCGGCACTGCAAGCACACCTGCGCAAACGACCGCGCCCACGAGCGGAAGCGATCCTACTGGTCGCTGGCTTTGAACTCTATGACGGCCCCACAGAAAAGGCCCCGCAGATCATCCACCATGCCGTCGAGCGCAGCAAAACCTTGCTCCGCGCGAACGAACAAGGCCTCATCAACGCGTTATTGCGCAAATTATCGGCCGCCTTTGCGACCCTTACAGCCGACAGTCCCCTCGCCTTACAATACAGCCACCCGCAATGGCTGGTCGCAGACTGGCTTGCGACTCATGGCGAAGCCGCCTGCCGCGAACTCCTGGCATGGAACCAACGCATCCCGCAAACCTACATCAAATCGAGTGTTGCGCTCCCGGACACCTTTACGCCCACGCAGTGGCCACACTTTTACACACCACCTGCCGGCCGTAATTGGCTCGAGCAAGTACGCCCGCATTTGGATACGGGACAGGCCTATATCAAAGATCCCTCGACGCGCCTCGCGACCGAATTACTGGCACCGAAAGCGAACGATACCGTGCTCGACCTGTGCGCCGCCCCCGGAGGGAAGGCGTTCGACTTGGCCCATGCCATGCAAGGAAGTGGGTTGATTGTGGCGGTTGATTTGCCGGGTACACGGGTCGAGCGCTTGGAGGAAAACCTCGGCAAAATCCGCAGTGAGAGCCTGCGTTGCGAGCGTATCGATAGCGATGTACTCGAACTCTCCGCCACTAGTTTTACCGAGCGTGAGCTTCCTGCCCAGTACGATGCAGTCATGCTGGATGCACCCTGTTCCAATACCGGAGTCATTCAGCGGCGTACCGACGTTAAGTGGCGCCTGCGTGAGACTGACATCACGGCTTGTGCGAAACTACAATTACAACTGCTGCACTCCGCCAGTCGCTTCGTGAAACCCGGCGGGCGCCTCGTTTACAGTACCTGCAGTATCGAAACCGCGGAAAACCGTGCCATTGTAGACGCTTTCCTCAGCTCCAAATCGGGATCGGTCTATGTCTTCGTCGATGCGGCCATCAGCTATCCATGGAAAACCGGTCATGATGGTGCCGGAGCCTTTTTACTCGAGCGTCAGTGAGCGCGCGCCGAAGCGCAGGCGGTGCCAGACAAGCATCATCACGAGTGTGAGGATAAAATAACCGGGTAACCACTGCAACGATTCGACGAAGACGGGTTTCGAATCGGAACTCGCAAGGCTCGCCTCCCCCGAAGCCTGCAAAGTGACAATCAGCCCCGAATAAAGCAGCGCAACCAATCCGTAGGCGACGTTGGTCGACAAGCCCTTAAAACTAAGGATCGTGGCGCGGTGCTCCGACGGAGCGATCGCATTTAAATAATGGCTGGCAAAGAAGTTCATCAGGTACATGGCGGCAAACAGGCACGCGGCGGGCAAGACACCCCAATACGGGTAGATTTGAGCCAGACCGAAAAGACCGCCGCCAATCAAGGCACAGCTGAGAAAGAAATTACGCAGTGGGGTCTGAGTCTCGGTCAATCGCAACGCGATCCGCGGGATTACGATCCCCAAAAGTGACATGCCCGAACCAATTAAACCATAGGAGGCAATCGGCAACTCTATCACATGCCAATACTCACTCGCCAGAGTGAGAAACTGGCGAACGCTGCTGTCAGTCACCATTACGGCTAGAATGATAGCGAAAGCAAACGGCGTCGCCCAAATCCAACGTGCCGCGATACCGACCTGCCGCCAACTGTGGGCTACGGTCGCTGAGATACGCTGCGATGGTACGCGGCTCGTTTCGCGCAGCCGCAGTGCCGACCACAAAACCACCAGTGCAGAGAGCAAACTGAGTGCGATCGGCAACTTGACCAGCTGCGCTTGCACCACAACGCCTTGGTAGCCGCAGAAATTCAAGACCGCATTCACCATGCGCGGGTCATACACTGCAGCGCCTATCGTCAGGGCAAAAAAGAATGCGAGTGAGGTATCCCGTTGTACGCGGGCGAGTACTTGACCCCACGAATCCTCCCGACCGGCAGCTTTCAGGGCATCATAAACAAGCGCTTCATCGGCCCCACTGGCTGCCGCCTCTGCCAAACCACTTAGGATACGGTTGACCACAAAAAAACCAAAGAGCGCGGCACCGCCTCCGATCGGCGCCAGAAGAAGCACCGCCATCTCCAGGAGCATCAACACACCCGCGGCGATGAGCAAACTTCGCCGACCCAAGGTGTCGGCAAGCGCTCCGGAAGGCACTTCGCACAGTACAATGGTTAATGCCCACAGACCGTTCAACACAGCGAATTGCTGCAAGCTTAAGCCATAATCCAGAAACAGCAGCGCGTAGACCGGGTAGTAAAACCGCGCCGAAAAAAACATCCGGAACAGCGTAAAATGACGCACCGTGTACGCAGTACTTGGGTGCTTGGGACCGTTGTGATTCATCCTCATTCCAGAAAAACAAGCTCAGAGCAAGTAGTTCGCAGACCACATGGCAATAAGATACGAGCTACAGCCAAGTCTGGACCAACCACCCTCTCTACATAGATGAACATGACGGGAAGCGGCTCCCCCTACGGTTTAAATCGGTAGAGCACACAAGCCACGCGATCGCTCTCCGTTCACTCCGGATCGCTGAATGCTAGACACTCAGTCTATTTGTACGAGCTGACGGTTTTCTCTAAGTCCCCCATACCCTTATTCTAAACGAATAAAGGGGCGTAATCTTGAATTCGATCACGCCCCTCGTTTTTAAATGTATTGATACGGCAAGCGCCGCACTCGACCAATAGCTATTTACCCTTGTTGATCCATTCCGCAACGTCAACCAAGCCGTCACCGTTGCTGTCCCACTTTTTAAATTGCGCAGCAAATTGTTTCTCAGGATTCGGGAATTTGGCGTGGTAAGCCTCCAATCCAGGACCTGATTTCTCAAACCAATGCTTAACGCCGTCGATTCTTGCAGCTACGTACTCATCTTTAGTGAGCAGGCCATCCTTATTCGCATCGTTGCGCTTGAAAGCCCCGGGGACTTTTACCGCGTAGACGCTACTCGTGAGGACGACCAGACTCATGGTGAATAAAACTAATTGTTTCATAATCTATTTATTGGGAGTTTATGTAAGTTACTTAAAACGTAACGAATTTCACTCAACCACGATTCAACCAAACCACAAGCAGATTTAAGCTACTGGCTCGTTTTCGCCACCCATCCCTTACCCTCGGCTACGCAAAAGCTGATTCCAAGCCCCAGCCTTGGCTGGTATTCAGGTTTGCCAGATGCTGGCAAAACGCCACAAACACCAGCTCCAGAATCTAAATCCAATAACCACATCCATCATGTCTGAAGTAAAACCTGTTCAAAAAGTAGCGATCCTTACTGCTGGAGGCTTGGCGCCTTGCCTATCCTCCGCAATCGGCGGACTAATCGAGCGCTATACCGAACTGTATCCCGACATCGAAATCATTTGCTACCGAGGCGGCTACAAGGGGCTGCTGCTCGGCGACAGCATTCGAGTCGATGCAGAAATTCGCGCCAATGCGGCCACCCTGCACCAACATGGCGGGAGCCCAATCGGCAACAGTCGAGTCAAGCTGACGAATGTTCAGGACTGCGTACAGCGCGGACTCGTCACGGAAGGAGAGAACCCGCTACAAGTTGCTGCAGAACAACTGACCAAAGATGGGGTCGACGTGCTACATACCATTGGTGGCGACGACACCAATACCACCGCCGCGGATCTGGCCGCCTATCTCGCTACCAATGATTACGCGCTGACGGTCGTCGGTCTTCCCAAAACAATTGATAACGATGTGTGCCCCATCGCACAAAGCCTCGGCGCATGGACAGCCGCCGAAGAAGGTGCGAAGTATTTTGAAAACGTCGTGGCTGAGCACAACGCCAACCCGCGCATGCTTATTATCCATGAAGTCATGGGACGTAATTGTGGTTGGCTCACTGCAGCGACTGCAAAGGCCTACCGGGAGCGCTTGGATGCGCTCAATTGGGCCGATGGCATCGGGCTCAGCGCGGCACGTAAAGATGTGCATGCAGTGTTTATTCCGGAGATGGCCCTCGACCTCAAAGCGGAAGCGACTCGACTCAAGGCGATCATGGACGAGCTGGACAATGTAAATATTTTTATCTCTGAAGGAGCTGGTGTGGAAACTATTATCCAAGAAATGGAAGCGGCCGGTCAAGCCGTGCCGCGGGATGCCTTCGGCCACGTCAAACTGGATGCGGTCAATCCCGGCAAGTGGTTTGGCGAGCAATTTGCAGAAATGCTCGGCGCCGAAAAAGTGTTGGTGCAGAAAAGCGGCTACTTCGCCCGTGCTGCTGCGGCTAATGCAGACGACCTGCGCTTAATCAAGAGTTGCACGGATTTGGCAGTGGACTGTGCCCTCGCGCGTGACAGCGGTGTGATCGGGCACGATGAGGACAACCGCGGCATTCTGCGTGCCATTGAATTTCCACGCATTGCAGGTGGCAAGCCCTTCGCGATCGATAGCCCCTGGTTTGGGGAATTACTCGAAGCAATTGAGCAACCCAAGGGGGCGACGATTGCGCAAGCCGGCCATTAGATCTGCATCTGCGCGTCAACATCCTTAAGCAGTTGCACTGAGTGGCACTGCGCCCGACACTTGAGTCAATGAGCGAACCTGAAGAAGAGAAAACCGCGCTGGAGTGGTTAGCGACACACTACCCTGAAAGCCCTAAGAAGCGGCTCAAGGAGTGGTTTGCACATGGGCGTATTCAACTCGACGGCACGGTGATCACCAAACCGCACCTGCGCTTGGCCGATCCGGGCTCCCGCTTGTGCTTGGGAAGCACTGCAGGTGCGCCCAAGGTATTCTTCAAACGCATGCCGACGCGGATTCACGCCCAGCTTAACTTGCTCTACATCGACAGCGCGTTGGCGATCGTCAACAAGGGGCCGGGGCTACTTTCGGTGCCGCTACCCGACCGATCGCAGGTATCAGCCCTCACCCTACTGGAAAACTACTTGCAAGGAAAAGGCGCCAGCGAACTCGACCGCAATCGCGTGCAACGCAAGCAGCTGACGCCGCTCCCCGTACATCGTCTGGATCAATACACCAGTGGGCTACTCTGTTTTGCGATGAACCCCAATGCCCGTGAGAAACTGGTAGAGCAGGTCCGCGAGCACAGTTTTTTGCGCGAATATCTCGCCTTAGGAGATGGCAGCCTTAGCCCTAAAAAAGGGACTTGGCGCAGTTGGTTCAAACTGGATGCCGAGGGCATGCAACAAACCGTCTATGACACGCCCTGCGAGGGCGCGACCGAGGCGGTGAGCACGTATCAAGTCGTCGATACGATTGAATGGCCGACGCGTGACGGCGGCACACATACGGTCAGTCGCCTGCGCTTACGGTTAAAAACCGGACTGAAACATCAACTACGGATTCATGCCGCACGAGCAGGGGTCCCGCTCCTCGGCGATCGCCACTACCACGCCGACTACATCAAAGCCGCGCAATCCGGCAGCGGCATGCCCTATGGGTGCAAACGCCAGGCATTGCATGCCTCAAGCATCGGCTTCATTCATCCTGAAACAGGCGAGTTGCGCCGCTTTAATAGCAAATTCCCCCGCGACCTCGCAGAGCTGGAAGCAAGCTTGCGTACCCGTTAGCCATTCTGCCAGCGCTGGCTGATCCAGGCTGCCCACAGTAACTGAAGTGGATGGTAGCACAGGAGCGGAATTAAAATCACGGCAGGATCCAAACTCGTACCCACAGCGGCCAGAATCGAGAGCGCCAGCGGCAAGCCGGTCGCCAAGGATTTCTGACTTGCGCAGAAAAAGCAGGTAATACGCTGCGCCTGAGTGCAACGCAAGAAGACCGAGGACCACCAGACCAATCCACTGACGATCCACAACAAAGCGGAGCAGACCACCAGCACCGCCAACAATACCGGAAACGCAAGTGTTTCCAGCAAGCCACTTGCAATGCTGCCGGCAAACGCAAGGTGTACCATCAGTGCAATGATTGCAGGGCTAAGCCACTGGGTGCGACTGGCAAGCCAGGCAGCCTCGAGCGGCGCTACTCGGCGCACGGATTGACCTGAGATCAATGGCAATAAAATCAACAGGCCCAACTGTCCGAAAATCGGCCCTACTGCTATGGATGTGCCTGCTTCCAGCGAAAGATAGCTGACAGCGAGTGCCGGAACCAACCAGACCGCGAGTGCATTCGAATAAAGCGACGCAAATAGGGCATTACCCGTGTGTCCCCCGGCAAGCGCGCTGAAAGCAGTCGCCGAGGCGACGGTCGTGGGGAGAATTGCTAACAGCCCAAACCCCAATTGCAACTCGGTGCCGAAGTATGGTCCACACTGACTGAGGACCAAGCCTGTCAGTAAGGGGAAGAACAGAAAGTTCCAGGAAAGGATGAAGCCGTGCAAGCGCTTCGGTCGATACCCCCTGCGTAATTCATCCGTCGGCAGAGATAAGCCCTGCAGAAAGAAAATAAGGCCAACCCCCACAAAAGTACTGACGTCGCAATACCACCCACTGTTCAAGACCCAGCTGCGCGGGACGACAAAGGCGAGCCCCACAGCCAGCAGAAGGCTGCTGGTTCGGCGACAGGAAGCGCCATACTGTTGGATTCGACACATGATTAAATCAAGCGAGCCTGCGCCAGCGACGATGTGTACGCAATCGCTTGATTAATTGGACTGCATGTCCTCGAGCTCGATCTCCAAGGCACGACCGGAGAGGTAAATCTCCCGGAGGCAGAATAACAGCGATAAAAGCATCAACACCAAACTGGCCCCAAAGAAGACCTGCCCAAATACTTGCAGGCTAACAAACAAGGCGACAACCGAGCACATACAAGCAATCAAGCTCAGGATACCGAAAGCCTGCATGTGCCGAATTAAGCCTAAACGACAGCGTAAATTTTCGATCTGGCGGCGCACCGCGACCGTGCCCTCTTGATTATAGCGCGCATGTAAGGTGCGAATGATATTCGCTATCGCGAGAAAACGATTGGTATAGGCGAGCATCAATAAACTCACCGCCGGAAACAGGATCGCAGGTGTTGTCAGGCTAATTTCCACAATTGTATCTTTGTTTGCAGTGCGAAGCTCAAATCGAGTTGGAGCGACGTGGCCCGACCGGCAGTTCTCCATTGCCGGAGAGCGCCACTGCGATCGGACGCGTCTCCGGGAAATACGCGCAAATGATCATGATGATCACCGTAATCGGCACACACAGGAACATCCCCGGAATACCCCAAATCGACCCCCACAGGCCCAAGGACAACAAGATCACCAGTGGACTCAGGTTCAGACGATTACCCATCAGTTTTGGCTCAATCAGGCTACCAATCGAAAATTGTATCGCAGTCAGGATGGAGATGGTGATGAAAAAAGGCCCGGCGGTTTCGAACTGAACCAAGGCTAATAAGGACGGGAAAGCCGTCGCAATGATGGACCCAATGGTCGGGATGAAGTTGAGCAGAAAAATGAGAACCGCCCAGAAACTGGCAAAATCGACACCGACCATATGCAACACGAAGTAGCTGATGATGCCTGTCGTCGCGGAGGTTACGACCTTGATTCCGATATAGGAGCGGATGTCATGATTGATCTGCTCGATCAGACTAAAGACATCCTTTTGCTCCGACCGCTGCAGTACAAGCGCCCGTATTTTCGCATCAAAAGTCCGTTGCTCGAGGAAAATAAAAATCAAATAAACGATAATGATACCGGTACTACTGACGAGCGCCCGTACCGTGCCACCGAAACTCTGCAAATAGCTACTGAAGTCGACTTTGCTAAGAATATCACGTAGGCTAGGTGATTCTTCAAAGCCGAGCAAACTGTAGGCCCCGAAGATCCGTCGCTCCAAATTTTCCTGATAGCCCGGAGCTTTTTGAATCACTCCGGCGACATTATCGGTGATCAACTGAATCACGAGACTGATGGAAACCAGTATCACCGCGACCGCCAACAGCATGGCGAGTGACTTCGGCAAGGTGAAGCCCTTGAATGAAACGACCCCGAATGCGTGGGCCAAAATATTAATCAGGTACGCAATTGCGCCGGCAATGACGAGGGGCAACAAGAGCGACTGGCCCAAATTGAGGAGATAAAACACCAACACGACGACGAACATCGCCAGAGCAACACGATTGAGTTTCATAAGATAGAGGTGTAGAGATTTTAAGCTTAAGGGTTCACGCTCAAGAATGTCGGCGAGTATTCAGGCAAATCAGTTGGTGGCAAAATCATTTTAGGGCAGTCACTCAAAGTACTTACACGCCCGTACGCTGCTGTTCCGACTCAAGGCTGATCCTTGGTTTGGGTTTTCACTCGCAGCCTTAACCTGCATTCCAATCACCCGCTTCAATCGCCTGCTCCACAGAAGCAGTTTTAAGCAGTAACTGAATTTCATCATCATTGGGCTGGGCCCGCGACGCGTATTCCCCCAGACGAATCGCCTCCGCATGCTTGCCCATTTGTGTGTAGGCGGCCATTAAAGTTTTTACGTTCGCCCAATCCGTCGGCTTCCTCCGAAAGATTTCCCCGTAGGCGAGTGCAGCGGTCCCCCAGAGTTGCAGCGCCGCTGCGTTGATAGCGAGTTGTTTGTATGCCGCGATCGTGTTGGGGTTAAAATTAAGCCGTGCTTCAGCTGCCTGCATGGCCTTGACAGGATCTTTTGCAACGTGCACCCCACCCCAGCCAAGCCGACCTAATAACTGCCTCACAGGACCGAGCCTCCCCTTCGCGGCAGACTGCTGCGCCTGCCGCAAAATTATTCGTATGCCGAGGCAACCCGGATGACGCTCAAGCAGTGGCATCAACACCGCAATTGCATATGCAGGGTTTTTGCCCAGCGCTCTGCGCGCATTGTCTACCTGCTGTTTGAAGCGAGGGTCTAAATCCTCAAGATCGGTCTCTTGCATGATAGGCTGCGGATTCTACCCAAATCCTTAGCGCAGGCAGCCTCGCCGCTCAACAAGATTGTCGCCAACGATGTAATTATGCGCGCGCTCAGGCGGGATCCAGCACTTCGAGCTCCGCACGGGCGGCGGTTTCCAGAGCCTTCATAGCTGCGGCGATGACCTTCTCGTTCTTACCCTCGACCAACATGCGAAGTTTCGGCTCGGTGCCGGAGTAGCGAATCAAGACACGGCCGTCTGCCCCGAAGTCTGTCTCTAGTTTCGCGATGGCTGCAGGGAGTTTGCTAAGCTCGGCCAGCGGGATCTTTTCCGCGACCCAGAGGTTAAGCGTCATTTGTGGAAAGAGCGTAATTTCCTCGCGAAGTGTGGAGAGCTTCTTGCCGGTTTTACACATGAGCTCGATCACCTTGAGAGCAGCCAGCAGACCATCGCCGGTGGTAGCGAAATCGGAAAAAATGATGTGGCCGGAGTTTTCGCCGCCAACATTGGCACCGCGTTCGCGCATGCACATGGCGACATTTCGGTCGCCCACATCAGTGCGCTCGACGAAGCCGCCTGCATCGCGAATGGCATGGTCGAGACCTAGGTTACTTTGGATGGTGGCAACGAGGGTCTTGGCTTTCAGAGTGTCGGTACCAAGCGCGTAGACACCGAAGAGCGCGAGCAGGATGTCCCCATCAACAACCGTACCGCTCTCATCACAGACGACCAGGCGGTCGCCGTCGCCATCGTGAGCAATGCCGAGATTGGCTGTATTGGCAACGACGGCCTTCCCGAGCTTGTCGGGGTGTTCACTGCCGACACCGAGGTTGATGTTGTCGCCGTCCGGCTGATCACCGATCAGAATCGTCTGCGCCCCCCAACGGCGAAACACTGCGGGCGTCGTCTTACAAGTCGCACCATTGGCCAGATCGAGGACAATCTTCCAGCCCTGCAAGCAATTCTGATCCAACAGAGAACTGATATAATTGATGTAGTGATCCGCGCCATCCACTGGATAAGCTTTGCTCGGCTCGAGCTGTTCGGCAGTGGGTGCTGCCTCCGCATCCACCAAAGCTTCGATTTTGGCCTCCTCAAGCTCGGAGAACTTAAAGCCCTGCCCATTGAAAAGTTTGATGCCGTTATCAGTGGCCGGATTGTGTGATGCCGTCACCGCGATCCCCAGATGGTGTTGCTGTTCTACAACTGACAAGGCTACCGCTGGCGTCGGCACCACCCCAAGATGATGCACATACACTCCGTGTTGGTTGAGCCCGCTGGTCAGCGCAGCCGTCAGCGCCACACCGCTCGCACGCGTATCCTGGCCGATCACTACATTCAGCGGCTGGTCCGGGTGTCTTTCCAACAAATACCGAGCTAATGCGACTCCCAGACGAAACGCAAAATCAGGATTGATGCATGCATCGCCATACGTACCGCGAATGCCATCGGTGCCAAAATACTTACCCATACAATTATTCTATCCGTCCGTGAACCCCTAAGACTTAAATCGAGGCATAAAACGCGCCGACACGCTGCAACCAATTCGCGACTGCACCCGACTCCAGGGTCATTCGAGCAAGGTCTACACCGGACTGTAAATCAATACTTCGACCGGCAACCCAGAAGGCGGCTCCCGCATTGAACAACACACTGTCACGTAACCCAGAAGGCACTGCTTCGGGCGCACCACTCATCAACGCGTGTAAGGTCGCTAAATTAGCAGCAGCGTCACCTCCTGCCAAGTCCTCAAACTCACAGCTAGGCAAGCCCGCATCTGCCGCAAGCAAGGCCCCACTCACTTGACTGAGTGCCCCGCACCCAGCGACATGATTGGTCCCTGCACAACTGAGCTCATCCAAGCCGCATTGCGGCGTAGGCGAACCGTGCGCCACCAGCGCGCTGCGTAAGCCTAATTGACCTAGGGCTTCAGCCAACGGCGGTACCCATGCCGACGAAAAGACCCCCAATAGCTGATGTGCCGGGCGTCCCGGATTTATCAATGGACCCAGTAAATTAAAGATCGTGCGTACATTTTGAGCCGCCAAGGCCTTGCGAACCGGCATCACCTCTTTGAATGCAGGATGAAAATTTGGCGCAAAGAAGAAACAGAAATTCAATTCCCGCAACGACTCGCGGAGCACCTCATGGGGGACTTCCAGGCGAATCCCCAGCG
>Ga0228650_1000328_pt1 | contig 17612 bp, 16 predicted proteins | sample 62DmetaG_FD_183171 | JGI IMG/M metagenome (GOLD analysis project Ga0228650, IMG submission 183171) | Seawater microbial communities from Monterey Bay, California, United States - 62D | ecosystem: Environmental > Aquatic > Marine > Coastal | place: USA: California | collected 2016-10-28
ACTATTTGCTAAAACGGTTTTAGCGTCTCTGAGGTCAATGTTTTGTGTGTAGTGGTTGGTAATCACTTCTGCTATACCCCTAGACGCATTTGCCAGTACCTCATCGGCCTTGGCAAACCCTTGCTTAAAGCCCAAATCGCCATAAACCTCGCGCAATTTATTGTTGTTGATTACAATCAGTGAATCGACATGTTTGCGCAAGTTATTTAACCCTTGTTGGGCTTGCTCGTTACGAAGCTTTCCTTCAAATTGAAAAGGCATGGTCACGATGCCAACGGTCAGTACACCCAATTCTTGTGCTAGTTTTGCAATTACAGGTGCTGCACCAGTACCTGTACCACCACCCATTCCAGCAGTGATAAAAATCATCTTAGTGTTTACACTAAGCATATCTGAAATTTGATCCAAGCTTTCAACAGCAGACTGTGCTCCTACCTCAGGATCGGCACCTGCGCCAAGACCTTCAGTTAGTGAAACCCCAAGCTGAACCTTGTTGGGAATCGGGCTATTCTCAAGTGCCTGAGCATCGGTATTGCAGACCACAAAATCAACGCCGTTGATTCCTTGTTTGTACATATAATTAAGAGCATTGCTGCCACCGCCGCCAACGCCTATTACCTTAATGACATTGCTCCTGTTCTTGGGCAAATCGAATGTTATGTTGTCAAATGTTTCCATAGATAAAAGTTTATTCTGCGCTTTCTAAAAATATTTTTAATCTTTCTGTAAATCGATCAATAACTGACGTCCGCTTTTGGGGTTTCTCAGGCGGATTTTCGTCTTCGCCGTCGGTTTCGTCTGTTGTTGTGCTAGTCTCCGCATCAAGTGGTGTCAATTGCGTTTCTGCGGCATTCATAACCAATCCAACTGCTGTTGCAAAAAGCGGACTTGCAGTTGCCTTATCCGTATCACCCGCCAAATGCTCGTTTGGATAGCCAATACGTGTATCCATACCCGTAATATATTCCACCAATTGCTTGAGGTGTTTGAGTTGACTTCCACCACCAGTTAGGACAATGCCCGCTATTAGTTTCTTCTTCTGTTCCTCGTGTCCATAATTCTTGATTTCAGCATATACCTGCTCAATAATTTCTGTAACACGGGCATGAATAATTTTAGATAAGTTTTTGAGTGTGATTTCTTTTGGATCTCTACCACGTAATCCAGGGATAGAAACAATCTCATTATCTTTATTTTCGCCTGGCCATGCAGACCCAAACTTAATCTTAAGCAGCTCCGCCTGTTTTTCAATAATGGAACAGCCCTCTTTTATGTCTTCTGTTATGACATTACCACCAAACGGAATAACAGCAGTGTGCCGAATAATTCCATCTTTAAATATGGCCAAATCCGTAGTACCGCCACCAATGTCAATCAAGGCAACGCCAGCTTCTTTTTCTTCTTGGCTTAATACCGCATCTGCCGAAGCTAGTGGCTCTAGTGTAATGCCACCAAAGTCGAGTCCTGCAGACTTTACACAACGAGCAATATTGCGAATAGAAGATACTTGACCTACTACAACATGGAAATTGGCCTCTAACCTACCCCCATACATGCCGATGGGCTCCTTGATTTCGGCCTGGCCATCCACCTTGTACTCTTGCGGAAGTACGTGAATAATCTCCTCGCCAGGAAGCATGACAAGTTTAAAAACCTGATTCTTTAGGCGTTCAATATCTGCCTCATCTATTACCTCATCCGCATTCGTACGCGTGATGTAATCGCTATGGTGCAAACTGCGAATATGTTGCCCTGCAATTCCCACTACTACACTAGTGATTTTCTTGCCAGAAATGGCTTCTGCTTCTTGCGCAGCCGCCTGTATGGATTGAATGGTCTGGGTTATGTTATTTACGACACCTCGGTGTACGCCTTGACTTTTAGATTTTCCGACCCCAACTATCTCGAGTTTTCCATACTCGTTTTTGGTGCCTAACATGGCCACTATTTTCGTGGTTCCAATATCTAATCCAACTGCTAATTGTTCTTGTTCCATATCAAATTATTTTGAACAAACTACTTGTCCGTGAAACGAAAGATTTACTTTTTTATACGTTTTTAATACTGTACTATCCTGCATTTTTGCATAGAAAGCTTTGTAATTTTTAATTTTGTTATGTAGTTGATCGGGAGTGCCTAAAACAATGAAATACTCTTGATGGCGGGGCTCAGCAATTAAGCCCTCGGGCATCCACTCATAAGCAACAATGTGATCAGACATAAATGTGTCTTTTGATATTTGTCGAACTACATCAATTAGCGCGTGGCGCTGTTCCACAGTTGGATTACCATAAACAAACGGTACTTGAACCGATTTAAAAACAGACAACGGAAATGGTTCTCCACGATTATCTACATAATAACTACTATCGCTCTGTATGCGCACTATTGGTATTTTGGTTGTAACGTGAACGCCTACACCTCCATCAACGGAAACGTAACTCTGGGCATCTTCAACCCAAGCGTTTTGGTTAAATGTTTGTTCAATGTTTCTCAAATTTAGACCACTTTTAAAAGCAGAAACACTATCGCTTAAAGCAAGTGTCAACAATTTATTAACGGAGTCTTTTGGCATCCAAATTGGACGGTCATCTTCCCACGAAACGTGCTGCAAGGTCACCACTCGTTTTTGATTGCGCTGGTGCATAACCATGCCAAGAATAACCGTAAGCACAAAGAATAATATGGAAATTATCATCTTATGCATCCTGTTGGCTTTTAAGTATTTGCATGACTGATGGTACTTCAAAAGCAATGTCTCCAGCGCCCATTATGGCGACAACCGTAGCCGAAGATTTCGCAATCATTTCCGGCAGCATTCCCTTGTCTACTACCTGCGTTGCAGCATGATTAGCATCTATCAATAATGCACTTGTTATGCCCGCCATAGGCAGCTCGCGAGCTGGATAAATGTCCAAAAGCAACACCTCGTCAAAGCGTGCAAGGGCTTGTTTAAACCCTGCTGCAAAGTCACGTGTGCGCGAAAACAAATGCGGTTGGAATACACCTAGCTTGGATTGATTGGGATAAAAGGCTTCGAGCGCATCAGCTACGGCATTTATTTCTGTTGGGTGGTGAGCGTAATCATCAACTACTACTTTAGGTGCAGTTAGCCTAATACTGAACCTGCGATCAACCCCCTTAAACGTTGATAACCCTACTTTGAGTTGGGTGGGTTCACAGCCCGCCTCCAATGCCAATGCCAATGCAGCAGCTGCGTTCATCACATTGTGCGCTCCCGGATAGGGCAAGGCAATGTTAGAAAAACGAATCGTTGGTGTAACAAAATCAAATACATAGCTGCCCTCCGTTATACGTAAATTATGAACCTTGTGTGTTCCCGTTTCTATACCAAAAGTATTTCCTTCAACGGTTAAGCCATTGGCAATAAAGCGCTTTTCAGCAGGTACTTTCTGTGCAAAATCATCAAAGGTTTTGGAAAGTTCGCTTGCAGTACCATAAATATCCAAATGATCCGCATCCATTGAAGTCAGGGCTATGGCCGTGGGTTTCAAATGCATAAAAGATCTGTCAAATTCATCAGCTTCCACCACCATAAAATCATCGCCTTCAAGCAAGAAATTACTGTCAATATTGGCTGCTATGCCTCCTAAAAATGCCGTAATTTTTTTACCACATGAGCGTAGCAAATGCGTAAGCAATGCAGAAGTTGTTGTTTTTCCATGTGTACCTGCCACTGCCAAACAAGGCATGGTATGGCTAATCTCTCCGATCACTGCTGCTCGTTTTTCTAGCACAAAACCTTTGCTCTTAAAATATGTGAGCAATGGCGAATTAGCAGGAATGGCTGGAGTGTAAACAACCTTTGTGTTTTTGGGATCTCTAAACAATGCTGGAATAGCAGTTGGCGCATTCACATCACTAATATATGCGCCTAGAGACACGAGCCTTTGTGTAAGTGGAGTAAGCACACGATCATAGCCCGCCACAGCATGTCCTTGGGATAAGAAGTACTGCGCCACTCCCGACATTCCTATGCCGCCAATACCCACAAAAAATATTGCTGCTTTATTCATGGGTAAGAAGTTTGGTTAGCCTGATCATAATTTCTTTGGTTGCAGCTGGATGTGCAAAGCCTTTGATATTTTTGCCAAGTTTGGTACGTAAAGACGCATCCGTAATCAAAGATGTAAGTCCTTTCCAAAACTGTGTATTTGCATCACGCTCCGCGACCAACAAGGCCGCCTCTTTATCGGCTAATGCTTGCGCGTTTTTTTCTTGATGATTTTCAGCAACGTTTGGCGAAGGAATAAAGAGGGTTGGTTTGCCCATCAGGCAGAGTTCCGAAATGGCCAATGCCCCAGCCCTAGATACCACTATATCTGCCAAGGCATAAGCGGCATGCATATTTTCAATAAATGGCATCACATGAATATTAGCTGATGCATAGCGTTGATAGTCTTCAGCATATAAATGCCCACATTGCCATATAAGCTGAATGTTGAGTTTTTGCATATCATCCAAATGTTGATGGATAAGTTGGTTTATTTTTCTAGCGCCCAAACTTCCACCCAATACCAAGAGGGTTTGTTGGTCAGCTGCAACATTCAAAATTTCAGCAGCAGCGGCCTTACTCATCCTTTGCTTTAAAGCAGTTCTAAGGGGATTTCCCGTTACCACAATTTTACTTTTTGGGAAAAACTTACTAGCAGCTTCACTACCCAAACAAATGACATCGACACGTGAGGCAAGTTGTTTATTTGTAATACCCGGAAATGCATTTTGCTCTTGAATTAGCGAAGGTGTTTTAAACAAGGACGCCACAAAAAGCAAAGGTCCACTGGCAAAGCCTCCTGTACCAACAACTACAGAGGGGCGGAAACGCAAAACAATCACCAAAGACTGTAATAAACTCCAGACGAGTTTGATGGGAAATAAGATATTTCGCAGCATATTTTGTCTGTTAAATCCAGAAATCCACAACCCTTTTATTTTATAACCTGCCTTAGGAACACGCTGCATTTCCATGCGGTTGCTTGCACCAACAAACAATATAGCTGCTTGCGGGTATTGCGCTTTGAAAGCATCTGCAATAGCCAGGGCTGGGAAAATATGCCCTCCTGTTCCACCTCCTGAAATAATCAATCTAGGCTTCATGGCTTAATTCTGCTAAAGGGTTAGATACATTCGTGTTTGTAGTAGTGGGTTGGTTTGCACTTACGCTTAAAACAATACCAAGCGCCAAAAAGGTCATCCACAATGAAGTACCACCACTACTAATGAGAGGCAAAGGCTGTCCCGTAACGGGAAGTAATGCTACGGCCACGCCCATATTGATAAAAGCCTGTGTAACTATGGGCAATCCCATGGCCAAGATAAGCAGCTTACCAAATAAGCTTTCAGATTTATTTGAATTAATCAGAATCCGGAACAGTAACAACATAAATAAAAACAACAAGGAAATGGCGCCTAGCAGCCCGTATTCTTCAGCAATGATGGCATAGATAAAATCGGAGGTGCTCTGTGGTAACACATTCTTCATCATACTCTTTCCTGCACCAATACCAACATAACCACCAACAGCTACCGCTGCTTTGGCTCGTTCAATTTGATAGTCGGTATTGACATCCCCTTGCCCCGTAAAACTCTCCACACGGCTCATCCACGTATCAACGCGGTTTGGAAAAGCATTTGGGTAGGCCTTTGCAAGAAGAATAAAAAGTGTTAAGAAAAGAATCGCGGCTCCAAGCAATGCTGCTAAATATTTTAAAGGATAACCTCCTAAAAATGCCACAACCGTTACCATAAACAATATCAGTAAAGCAGTTGAGAGGTTTGCAGGTAAAATCAACCCAACAACCAGCAAAACTGGAACCCAAAAAGGCAAAAAGCTTTCAGTAAATCCAATTTTTTCTTCTTTTTTATTTGCAAAATAATCTGCTGCATAAGCCAACAAGACCACCATGGCTAAAGTGGAGGTCTGAAATGACATGCCTATAACTGGAATGTTAAGCCAGCGGCTTGCATTGGCACCGTCTATAGTAGTGCCTTGAAATGCAGTGAGTAGCAACAGAACAACTACTACGGGAATACCCAGCTTGGCCAACCCAGAAAAATATTTAAATGGAATGAGGTGAACGGCATACATGATTACCCAGCCCACACAAACAATAGCAACGTGTTTTAATAAATATCCAAATACAGAACCAGAACCCACTACATAGACCAAGTTTGAACTTGCACTATATACAGGAAGAAAGGAAAAAATAGATAGCAAAACTACTATTCCCCATATAGATTTATCTCCCAATAAGTACTGACTAATTTTCACAATTATAATTTTCTTACTGCTCCTTTAAATTGATTCCCTCTATCTTCATAATTTTCAAACAAGTCAAAGCTTGCACAGGCAGGCGATAATAAGACCGCATCTCCTTGAGAAGACAAACCGTAGGAAGCCTTGACAGCATCATTCATGTTTTTGGCCTCTACCATAACCTTGACCACAGGAGAGAAAATGTCTATTATTTTCTGATTGTCCACACCCAAACAAATGATGGCTTTTACTTTTTCATGAACCAATGGCAACAGGCCCGAATAGTCATTGCCCTTATCAACACCCCCAACTATCCATATGGTAGGTTTGGACATACTTTCAAGTGCATAAAAAGTAGCATTGACATTGGTTGCTTTGGAGTCATTGATATAGGCTACATTGAGGATGTTCACCACATGCTCCAAACGGTGGGCTGCGCCTTGAAAGGTTTGTAGACTAGCCTGAATATCTTGATCGCTCAATTGAAATAATTGTGCAATGGTGGCTGCCGCCATGGCATTTTTGGCATTATGCCGGCCAAGCAAAGAGGGATTGTTAATGGTAAACATAGCGTTCTTGTTAGCGTTATTATAAGGGTACTGCTGAGCTTTGACATTAAATTGTGTGACACCCGCAGTAATATTTTCATCATCAGCCTCGTAAAGAAAATGATCTTCTTCTGTCTGGTTTTTTGTTATATTGAACTTGGTAGCGCAGTAATCTTTAAAAGAGTTATCATAACGATCCAAGTGGTCTGGGCTTAAGTTTGTTATGACCGCAATATGAGGGTGAAATTTTTTGATATGCTCAAGCTGAAAACTGCTTATTTCCAAAACATAAACATCGTGCTTGTCTTGCAAAAGTGCTTGAGCAAAACTGTTGCCGATATTCCCAGCCAAGCCTGCATCAATTCCACTATCAGAAAGTAAGTGATGTGTCAGCATCGCGGTAGTTGTTTTGCCATTGCTTCCCGTAATACCAATTAGGGTAGCGTCTGTGTAACTACTCGCAAATTCAATTTCAGAAACCATAGGGATTTCAGCAGCTTCAATGTCCTTAATTACAGCAACCGTATTGGGAATACCTGGACTTTTAACCACAAGTTCTGCCATGAGAATTTCTTGCATATTATGACCACCCTCTTCAAAGCGAACGCCAATGGTTTCAAATGCTTTCTTAGCCGCAGCAGTAAGCATACCAGCATCAGAAACAAAAACATCCCAATTGTTGTGTTTTGCCAAGGCTGCTGCCCCAATTCCACTCTCTCCACCACCAAGTACGACTAACTTTTTCATTATCTTATTTTGAGGGTTACAAGGCTAATAATGGCCAACATAATGGCAATAATCCAGAAACGACTCACGATTTTACTTTCGTGATATCCGAGTTTTTGGTAGTGATGATGCAGCGGAGCCATCTTAAAAATGCGCTTACCTGCACCGTGTCTTTTTTTGGTGTATTTAAAATAGAATACTTGAAGTATCACAGAAAGATTTTCAATCAAAAAGACCCCACACAAGACAGGAATAAGCAATTCTTTGCGAACAATAAGTGCCAATACGGCAATAACGCCACCTATGGTTAGGCTCCCGGTATCACCCATAAATACTTGAGCAGGAAATGTATTATACCACAAAAAACCTACAAGAGCACCCACAAAGGCTGCCACAAATACCACAACCTCACTTACTTCTGGAATGTACATGACGTTGAGGTAGTCGGCAAAAATAATATTCCCCGAAACCCAAGCAAAAAGACCAAGCGTGAGCACCGCAATAGAAGCCGTACCAGCAGCAAGACCATCTATACCATCCGTAAGGTTTGCCCCGTTGGACACAGCAGTTACTATAAAAATTACTGCTGGAATAAAAATCAGCCAAGCGTAATCTTTTGCGCCATCTCCTGCCCAAGAGATAAGATCACTGTAATCAAACTCGTTATTTTTTAGCAGCGGAATGGTTGTTTTTGTAGATTTTTCTTCTTGCAAAAAGCTTGTGCCATCAAGGGTTTGTTGCTTAATGGTTACACCAGGGTGGAAGTATAAAGTAGCCCCTACAATCAGGCCAAGTGTAACTTGCCCAACAATCTTAAAGCGTCCTTTTAAACCTTCTTTGTCCTTTCGTTTTATTTTCAGGTAATCATCAGCCAAACCAATAATTCCCATCCATAATGTAGTAACTATTAGAAGTATAATGTAGATATTATCAAGTTTAGTAAGCAGTAAAACGGGGATCAGTGTGCCAAAAATGATCATCAAGCCTCCCATGGTAGGGGTTCCTGCCTTTTCTTTTTGGCCTGCTAGCCCTAAGTCACGAATGCTTTCCCCCATTTGATAGTGTTGCAACATTGCAATAATGCGTTTACCCATCACGGCGGTTACCAACAATGAAAATATTATGGCTATTGCTGATCTAAAGGAGAGATAGGCAAATAATGATGCTCCTGGAAACTGATAGGCACGCTCTAAATAATCAAACAAATAGTACAACATTATCTTTTGGATTGAAGGTTTTGTGTTAGCTCTTGTGTATCGTCAAAAGGAAGGCGTTCTCCATTTTGATCTTGATAGGTTTCGTGCCCCTTTCCAGCAACTAAAATGATGTCTTGATCTTGTGCCATGGTACAAGCGGTTTTAATGGCTTGGGCACGGTTTAAGACGGTTAGATGTTTTTGATTTAACTCCACCGGAACGCCTACGAGCATATCGTTGATAATATCATTTGGATCTTCGTTTCGGGGATTATCAGATGTGAAAATGGTCAAGTCGCTTTTGGCAACAGCCGCCTTAGCCATAAGTGGTCTTTTGGCTTTGTCTCTATTGCCCCCACAACCCACAACCGTGATTAGCTTTTCGTTACGTGTGCGCAATGTAGTTATGGTGTCTAGTACTTGAGTTAATGCATCGGGGGTGTGGGCATAATCAACAATAGCAGTAATATTGCTGTTGGTATGCACCATTTGAAACCTTCCTTCGGCACCTTTTAATGTGCTTAAGACAGGTAGAAAATCACTTTGTTCAATATCAAGCAATTGAGCAATAGCATAGACATTAACAAAATTGGATGCATTAAATGTACCAACCAGAGGGGTCCATACTTCATTGTGCTGAAGCTTAAGCAGCATGCCCGAAAAATCTTTTTCTAATATTTTGACGTGAAAATCAACAACTGACTTTAAACCAAAGAAATATTTAGAGGCTTTTGTGTTTTGCAGCATATAACGCCCATTTTTATCATCAGCATTGGAAAGCGCAAAAGCCGTAGGAGCAAGTCCGTCAAAGAAAATTTTCTTGGTGTCTCGATACGATATAAAATCGTTGTGATAATCCAAATGATCATGTGAAAGATTGGTGAATACACCCCCAGAAAAGTGAAGGTTGGCTACCCGATCTTGGTCTATGCCGTGTGAAGACACTTCCATAAAACAATGCGTAACGCCAGCATTTACCATTTCATTTAAATGCTTATTTAGAGTTAGTGGATCAGGTGTGGTATGTGTACTCGGTACAATTTTTTTGATAATTCTAACCGCTACTGTTGATATTAGGCCAGTTGCAAATCCCATCTTATCAAAAAGCTGGTATGCCATGGTTGCTACGGAAGTCTTTCCATTGGTTCCTGTGATACCTATGAGTTTTAAAGCCTTGCTTGGTGTGTCATACCATTGCGAAGCTACAATTGCTAAGGCTTTACGTGTGTTCTCACATGAAATATAAACAACCTTATCAATTAAAACATCTGGTAACTTTTCGCACAAAACGGCCACTGCCCCATTATGAACTGCATCGCTTATGTGCGTATGCCCATCGTGGTGCGAGCCTTTGATGGCTACAAAAAGAGATTGTTGAGTAACGGATCTTGAATCAAAAGCAACCCCACTAATTTGAACAGCCGTGCTTCCCGAAACGCTTTGCAAGGGAACACCGAACAATATGTCTTTTAACTGTTTCATGATAGGGTTAGTATTACTTTTTTCGTTTTGCTAAGAGTTGCTCCTGGTCGTTGCGATTGCCGCTTTACCTTGCCCTTCCCTTGAAGCATTACCTCAATACCCAAACTTTCAAGGACTGCCACTGCATCCATGGCTGGCCATCCACGTAGGTCAGGCATTTTTTCAAGATCATATGCATTGGTAATGTCTGGTTTTGGAGCTGTTAAGGCAGCTACTTTATTTAAGTCTAGCGTGGTGTGTTCTGGAATATCATGAATAACAGCCTCGGCGATTTGCTTAACCACTGGTGCAGCAACTACATTTCCGTAATAGCCAATTTTTTTGTTGGGCTTATGCACCACAACTATACAGGTGTAAGTAGGATTGTGAGCAGGAAAATAACCCACAAAACTGGCAACGTACTTGACATCATCTGTTGTATAATCAATTTGACAGGTTCCTGTTTTACCAGCAATGGCTAGCTTTTCATCATAAATATTATGAGCCGTTCCCCATTTATTTTTCACCACCCCTTCCATGAGATGTTGCAGCTTGCCAAGTGTTTCTTGCGAACAAATGGCCGGGTTGATTACCTGCTTGGGAAAAGATTTGACATTTTTACCATCAAGTGTTTTTACTGCCGAAACAAAACGAGGCATCACCAATTCACCGTTGTTTGCAACGGCATTGTAGTAGCTCAACGTTTGTAGTGGTGTAAGCATTACGCCATAGCCAAAAGCCATCCACGGCAGGTCTAAACCATCCCAATCTGCATCTTTGGGATGCGGTATTTTGGGTGTGCCCTCACCTGAAATAGCCACTCCTAAAGGTTTGTCCAGTCCCATGGCCATCAGCCTGTCTGTAAACTGTGAAGGATTCTCTTTATAGTTTTCGTAAATCAGTTTTACAACTCCTGTATTGGACGAGCTTTCAAAAACCCTACTGGCTGGAATGACACCATAGCCACCACGTTTGGAATCTCTTACGTGATATTTTCCGTAAAATGTAAGCTTTCCTTTTTGGGTGTCTACCATGGTCATGGTGTCTATAACCTTATCTTCAAAGGCAGCCATCATGGAAAACAACTTAAAAGTAGAGCCTGGCTCGTGAGCCTCTCCAACAGCGTAATTCAATTTTTCATAATACTTATTCCCATCCGTTCTGCCTAGGTTTGCAATAGCTTTTACAGCACCCGTTTTGGTTTCCATTACCACAACAGTTCCATGCGCTGCTTCATACTTTTCTAAAGTGGCAAGCAAGGCGTGATGAGCAACATCTTGTAAGTTGGTGTCTATTGTGGACCAAATATCTAAACCGTCAATAGGTTCTTGTTGATATTCGTTTGTAAGTGGTTTCCACTGTTGTTTGGCAATACGTTGTCGCAATTGACGTCCAGGCTGACCTCGCAAGGTGACGCCATAAGCCCCCTCAAGCCCCACTTTGATATACGTACCATCTGGCTTCTTTTGTTCGTAGCCTAAGGTGCGTTCAGCGATTTTACCAAGAGGAAGGTCACGTACAAATTTACGCTCAACGATCAAACCACCTCGAATACCACCCAAGCGAAACATAGGAAATGACTTGATGCGCTGATAGTCATCAAACGGCAAACGACGTCCAACAAGTTGATATCTGTTTTTATTTTTACGCGCTTTCACCAACAAGTTTCGGTAATATTGCTGTGGCCTTTCAAACAAAGCCGCAAGTGAATCGCTTAAAGCGTCTACATTATTATCAAACACACGCTGGCTTACAGTAACCGCATCAAAGTGAATGGAATATTTTGAAACGGATGTCGCCAATAGGCTACCATCGTCAGCATAAATATTTCCTCTCACGGGAACAATTTCAAAGTTTTTGATGCTGCGCTTTTCTGCCATTTCACGATACTTATCCCCTTGGTTGAGCTGTAATGACACCAATCGATAACCCACGCTTACACCGAGTGTAAAAAGCACAAAAACAACCAAGTAGCTGCGAGACATCATGTTCTTTTGCTTACTCATTCGATTGAATTATGATTTTTATTGGTGCTTTATCTGGCGGGAAAACGCCTTGATTTTTTAGAGCGTGTGCCAACTGAGTTTCCATCCTTTTGTGCATTACTTTTTCGCGAACCGAAACAAACTCGCTACGAACGGCTTGTAATTCTTTGTTCGCTTGTGCAATTTGTACCACTTTTTGATCGACTTGGTGGGAGGCAGTAATCATCAGTCCTGCTAGAAAAAAAACAAAGAGGATAAATCGCCAATTTTTTGATGCGCCCTCTTGCACCAAAAATGTTCCTTTAAGCAGATTTAAAATCCCTGTTTTCATAAGCGTTGCGCTATCCGCAATTTTGCACTTCGTGCCCTGTTGTTATGTTTAATCTCCTCTTGATCGGGAACCACCAAACCACCACATTTTTTAAAATACAATGTGGGATTTCCAAAGTCATCCTTTTCTGGTTCATTGTCAAAATTTCCGTTTTGAATATACCTTTTAACCATTCTGTCTTCAAGAGAATGGTAACTGATTACACTCAATCTCCCACCCGACCTTAATACATCTTTGGACTGAGTTAAAAAAGATTGTAATACTTCTATTTCCTTGTTGACTTCCATCCGTAGGGCCTGGTAAATCTTGGCTAAAACCTTGTGCTCATTCCCTTTGGGTAGCAGGTGATGCAACACTTCGTTAAGCTGCATGGTTGACACAATTTCATCTGGTCTTTTCTGCACTATTAGTTGAGCAATTTTTTTTGCATTTCGCAGCTCTCCATATGCAAAAAGCAAATCTGCCAATGCTGTTTCGCTATACGTATTAACAATTTGTTTTGCCGTGAGCGCTTGATGTTGGTTCATACGCATATCTAGTGGTCCATCAAATCGAATGGAAAAACCACGGTCTGGTGTGTCAAACTGATGTGAAGAAACACCCAGGTCAGCAAGAATTCCATCTACTTTATCAATTTTATGAAACTTCATAAAGCGTTTTAAATAGCCAAAGTTTTGGGGAATGAGAGTAAAACGACTGTCGTCTATGGCATTGCGCTGCGCATCTTCATCTTGATCAAAAGCAAATAATTTGCTTTCCTTATCCATGATGTTTAAGATTTCCTGGGAGTGACCACCGCCGCCGAAAGTTGCGTCTACATAAACCGAAGCAGGATGAATATTTAATCCTGAGACAGACGCAGCAAGCAAAACCGGGCTATGATACATCGTCTCCATCGTCTCCCATTACTTCTTCTGCTAAGGCAGCAAAATCAACAGCTGCTTCATCAATTGCTTTTTCGTAGCGTACTTTGTCCCATATCTCTACGATATTAACTGCGGCCGAAAGCACGACTGTTTTTTCTATTCCTGCAAATTGTGCTAAATCACGTGGAATAAGCAACCTGTCCGTGGCATCGAGCTCTACAATCTTAACTCCAGCCGTAAAACGCCGTATGAAATCGTTATTCTTCTTCTTAAACCTGTTGAGATTGTTCACCTTGGCCATTAAGGCATTCCATTCTTTTAACGAATACAACTCTAGGCATGGCTGAAAAACAGCGCGCTTTATCACAAAAGCCTCTTGACGGGCTCCAGCCAACTGTTTGGAAAGGGCTGTAGGGATTTTAACCCGCCCTTTAGGGTCTGCTTTACACTGATATGTTCCAATTAAATGCGACAAAGTCTTTGGTTTTTTACCCTCAGGTATGAGTCAAAATTACATATAATTTCCCACATTTTACCACATTTTACCACTTTGTTAATAAGTTATGCCACATTACAATAAGTAGGCGCTACTACTCTTAAAATCAGCATATTAAGAGAAACATGGTTTATTAAAAGCGAAAAAATTAGCAAATGAGGTATTTCACAAGCAAGCAAATTAATGACATTTGCTTGGGGTTTATTTGCCTATATTTGTAACTGATTTGACAATATGCACAATTCTCTAAAAGTATCTGGGTCCTACACGTATTATCAAAAAGGTGAAGGAACCCCACTTATTATTCTTCACGGTTTAATGGGAGGCTTGAGTAATTTCGATGGCGTTGCAGCGCATTTCTCAACCGCTGGATACAAGGTAATTATTCCAGAATTGCCAATATATGATTTGCCTTTGTTAAAGACTAATGTAAAGCAATTCGCAATATTTCTTCGTGATTTTATCACGCACATGGGTGAAGAAAAAGTAATCTTGATAGGGAATTCACTAGGTGGGCACATTGGTCTGCTACACACAAATCTTTTCCCTGAAAAGGTCAAAGGACTGGTCATTACGGGAAGCTCGGGCTTGTATGAAAATGCCATGGGAGAAAGCTATCCAAAGCGTGAGGATTACGAATACATCAAAAAGAAAACACAAGACGTGTTTTTCGATCCAATTATTGCTTCCAAAGAGGTTGTAGATGACGTGTTTGAGACTGTTAATGACAGAAGAAAGCTTATCAAAATCTTAACGATTGCCAAAAGTGCTATTCGTCACAACATGGCCAAAGATTTACCAAACATCAAAGTACCTACGGGTATTATTTGGGGTAAGCAAGATGCGGTTACACCTCCAAACGTTGGAGAAGAATTCCACAGACTTCTTCCCGATTCTACTTTATATTGGATTGACAAATGTGGACATGCACCTATGATGGAGCACCCTGACACATTTAATTCGATTTTGTCAACTTGGTTAAGCGATAATAATTTGTAATCATGCGTGTTAAAAGCGCGGCGTTTGTTGTTAGTAATGCTAAAGTGTCCGATTGCCCAAAATCGTCATTGCCTGAATTTGCATTTATAGGCAGGTCAAATGTTGGGAAATCATCTTTAATCAATATGCTTACAGACCGGAAACAACTTGCCAAAACATCTGGAAAGCCTGGAAAAACCCAACTCATCAATCACTTTTTAATCAATAAAAATTGGCACCTTGTTGATTTACCCGGATATGGCTATGCTCGTGTTTCAAAAAAAACCAAAAAGGAATTTCAAAGCTACATCACCTCCTATTTTTTGGAACGCAAACAACTCATTATCGCTTTTGTGTTGATTGACATCAGGCACGAACCCCAAGCCATAGATATGGAATTTATGGAGTGGATGGGGACGCAACAGATTCCCTTCTCTATCATATTTACGAAAGCAGATAAATTGTCTGAAAAAAAGATTGACCAGGTGGTAAGCACCTATTTAAAAACCATGCTTGAGGGTGTTTGGGCAGAAACACCACCGCATTTTATCACATCTGCCACATCTAGCCAAGGCAAAGAGGCAGTACTGGCATACGTAGGATCGCTACTTTAATTTCCCTTTTTTACATCCTTAAGTTTTCGCTCACTGGCGAAAAAATCACAAAACTGTTGCATGGCCTCTCCCATTTGTGAATCTTCCGTTGCTTTAAGGTAGGACGCACGAATTCCAATCAGTGTTTGATGTACAAAAACCTGCATTTGATCTACCGGCATTTCTTTTGACCACAGGTCAATACGTGCACTTTCCTGCGTATCCTTATCCCAAGTACTTAAGAAAAATGCTTCCATAGACTGTTCTTTAACACCTCCATCTGGTGCGGACCATTCCATGGCTTCGGGGGTGTTATTTTCATCTAAAGTGACGGTCAAGGTAATTTGTGTTTTTCGTTTCATCTTAAGGATTATATCTTGATTTTTTTAAAATTTCTTGGGGTGAAGCAGCAAGTATTTCTTTTAAGCTATCCCCAGTTCGTTTTTGATATTTTTTGAGGATTTGATAGCCTACCCATTGCCCTATTCTGCCAGGTGAGCCCACATCCAAATAAGAATAAAATTTACTATATGGGCTAGATAGCAAAAAACGAAAACGCAAGCTTTCATTAGAGGAAAATAAAAGTTCGTTATCGATAAAATAGCGCCAAACTTCTACCTCGTGTGTGTTTGCCCACTCCCATTGTGTTGCTGTGTATTGGATATGCTGATAGTTTTCTAGTTCAGGTGCCAAATAATCATGAAGTAAGAGGCGCTTACCGTGCTGTACCATTAGATCTAAGAAAGTTCTACCACTTGGTACAGGAACAAATCTTGGCGCAAGCGCATCGATGATTTCAGACTCCAAATGGTGTAGTGTAAGTTTGTTTTTGATGTGAACAGGAATACCATCATACATTGGGTGTTCTACACCCAAATACGTGTCTATAGACAACAACAACATACTGTCTGCATCAACTGCTCTTAAAGAATAGTCAACATCTGTAAGCAAGGAAATGGCTTTATTGGGCAGTTTTTCGTCTGGAAAATAATAGTGCGCATATTGAAGCACTCGTCTAACACGAGACTTTAAATTGCTTTTTGAGATAGATTTGGTTGCGTCAAACAACTGCTGCTGAAGGGAATCGCTTCGTTTTTCAATCCACAAAGATTCAGGCGTTTTATTAGGGAAAAAAAAAGGAAACTGGGCCTTAATATCTTCTAAAGGAGTGTCAAGATCACCAAAAAAAAGAGACTCAAATGACACATAATCCAAAGGGACTTCTTCAAGATCTGCAGACCTTGGATGGGTTGTGGCATTACAAGAAATTAAAAAATAAAAAACAACGACCCATAGCCCTTTTAAGTGCAGAAAAAATGATTTAATTTTACAGATGATGTTTAAACCCATAATGGGTATAAAGATACAAATGCTATGAAAAACAAAGAAGTAATTAATCACATTGTAGGTTGGCTTAAAGACTACGCACAAAACAACAAGATGAAAGGTTTTGTAGTAGGTATTTCTGGCGGAATAGATTCTGCGCTAACATCGGCTTTGTGCGCCCAAACAGGACTTCCTGTCTTGTGCTTGGAGATGCCCATAAAACAACAACAAAAACAGGTTGATCGTGCACAAGATCACATTAAGTGGTTGCACAAGAAGTATGCGAATATTTCGGATAAGGAAGTTGAATTAGGCCCTGTTTTTGATGCACTGTCCAAAGCTGTAGGAGCTGATGAGCAAAAAAATGAAGATTTATTATCACTTGCCAACACACGCTCAAGACTACGCATGGCAACACTTTATTATTTCGCTGCTTGTCAGGGTTACTTGGTTGCAGGAACGGGAAATAAAGTTGAAGATTTTGGTGTAGGCTTTTATACCAAATATGGTGATGGTGGGGTGGATTTAAGCCCAATTGCGGACCTCTCAAAAACACAAGTACGCGCTTTAGCTAAAGAATTAGGTATTGATGAAGCTATCTTGACTGCACCTCCAACAGATGGACTCTGGGACGACGACAGAAATGATGAGGAACAATTAGGCGCCACGTATGAACAATTGGAATGGGCAATGAAGGAGCAACAAAACGGAAAAACTCCAGCAGATTTTGTAGGAGAAAACGCACGTGTTTTTGAGGTGTTTTTATCTCATCATAACGCGAACAAGCATAAAATGGAACCCATACCCATTTGCAGCATTCCTGCACATCT
>Ga0228650_1000330_pt1 | contig 17570 bp, 12 predicted proteins | sample 62DmetaG_FD_183171 | JGI IMG/M metagenome (GOLD analysis project Ga0228650, IMG submission 183171) | Seawater microbial communities from Monterey Bay, California, United States - 62D | ecosystem: Environmental > Aquatic > Marine > Coastal | place: USA: California | collected 2016-10-28
ATAATGTCTTCCACGCCACCGACAATCGTACCGCTTACGCCTACCGATGCTTCGCTGGCCGTTTCAGTCGCAGTGTCGCCGTCAAAACTGTGCCAACCAATCGCAACCGTATCGGCCACTACTGGAGGTTCAGCAATATAAGTCAAAACTGCAATATTATCGAGTTTAATGGCAGACCAAGTACCATCCGTAGATGAAAGTTCAATGCGGAATGTCGCAGTCTCACCATCTCCCAGCACACGATCATACATTCCCAGTGTCGAAACCTCGATACCCTCATTTGTACCCCATGGTATCGGTGTATCAGTACCAGCACCATAAGTCCCTAAGCTACGGCCATTAAAGACATCGTCCAAATCACTTTGGTTCGACACATGACTTACTGTGAGTATACTCTTATTGTTACCGGTCAATGCAGCATGAAATGCGATCGACTCTAAGGTGATGTCTGCCCCGGAATTGTTCGTCACACTCAAATTGATACGCTTCTGGTCATTGTTGTTGGTTGTCGCTTTGATACCGGTAGATAGGTCCGATTCAGTGGTGAAACTCACACTTGAGCTACCGTAAGTCATGACATCTAAATTGTTGGCATCATTCTCTAGTAAACCACCGACAATTGTACCACTCACGCCAGTCATGGCCTCGCTGACAGTTTCCGTCGTCGTGTTGCCATCAAACGTGTTCCAGCCGACCACCACAGTGTTCGCAGTGACCGGAGTAGGCGCGACTAAAGTGGACGAAGTCATGACCGCGATGTTGTCGAGTTTGACGGACATAAAAGAACCCGAAACTTGAATACGGAAGGCGGTAGTTTCACCCACAGCAAGTTCGATATCGGTCATGTCTGTTGTCGCGATGCTTTGCTCTACAAGAGAGGTATCTGATAGCGCAACCGCACCTAAGCTTCGATCCGTCGAATCATCCGCAAGCTCACTCGAACCGCTCAAGTGAGAGACAGTCAAATTACCCGTACCAAAAGTCGCTTGTGCATCAAATGCGATGGCATCGATGGTAAAACTGCTACCGGATTCATTAATCACCGTAATTTCAACGATGTCCGCGCTGGTATTAAAAGTATCAATGGTAACACCAGTAGAGTCATCGCCCGGGGTAAACGTTTCACCGGTATCTCCGTAGGTCGTATCAACAATATTAGCAGCAGTCGACCAAGCGTTGTAAGCGCCCGTGATGGTTCCTTTGATATGATTCGAAGTGAATACTCGTGTAGCGAGCGTGCCATCAGTAGTAACCGAATTACCATCTGTGTCCACGCCGCGGAAACTGTGCCAACCAATCGCAACTGTGTTGGCTGTCGCAATGCTCGTAGCCGCACAGCAGACCACGAACATGAATAATTTGTATAGGGATATAGTATATGGTTTCATGAGTTTAGGAGTAAAAGAAGCCTAAGTTCAGCTCCCAAACATTTGAAATACAATGAAGATCGGTCAAATTATGAACCGAGCTACGTTATAGACTAATTAAATAACAATTTGAGCGCTGGACGGCTGGATACATCCCTCCCCGCAGCCCAACCAAGCTATAAAACAGCAGAACCACCGGCTTAAGCAACTGCAGGGTAATTACTTCTGACGAATCCCTAAAATAGATTGTATAACGAACATCCACACTGGATTACAAACAAAAGAAATCCGAGTGGATTCATTCGCGCTCCGATTGACTGGAACTTCATTGGACCCAGCAATTATTGATACAAGTGTGCCGTAGGTCTACTAAAAGGCCGCTCCCCCGGATGGAAGAGCGGCCAAGTTGATTTCTATTTAATATAATAATGAACCGTTGCTGTAAATACAGCGACGATTCAGTACCACTAGCGCATGGCTAGCAGTGCGTGTGTCGGCACCACAACGAAGGGTACCAGGACACGGCTGGAAACGGCCTGACCATTGCGAACCGCGGGCGTAAAACGCCATTGTTTCACAGTCGCTTTGACCGAAGCCGCAAAGCCAGGAGCCTCCGCATTGCGGATTTCCACTGACTCAACGGTGCCCACATTACACACAGTAATGAGAGCCGTCACACGCATCCCGACCAGCGCATCCTCGGCGAGAGGTGCTTCAGCTTGCACCAGCGACGGAGCGAGCTGCTGTGGTGCCGCCTCAAGGCTTAAGCCAAAGGCGAGCATCATGAGCAGGATGAGTAGGCGGCTCAAGATCACTGACGTGATTTGTTTCGTTTTCATTTCAGTTTATTGTTTGTTTCGCACAACCGGCATGGTTGTCCAAAATTCCAAGAGGTAACTAAAAAGTGCAAAGAACGTGCCAAAAATGACACCCGAACTAGTACACAGTTTGAATCCGCTGTAAAGTCGACACTACCAAAAAACAAGTGAACCAAACTGCCGTGTTCGGACTCAGGACGCTCGCCCCCTTGGAGCGATGCGTATGAAACAAAAAAAAGCCCCCGAGACGAAATCTACGGGGGCTTTAAAATGGAGCGAGCGAAGAGGTTCGAACTCTCGACATCCACCTTGGCAAGGTGGTGCTCTACCAACTGAGCTACGCTCGCTTGTTGAAAGAGTCCGCTAGGATCTAAATAGGCGTCCCCTTGTCAACGCGTTTTTGTGATTATTTTTCGAGTTCCGAACGACTCAAATTCAGATCCATTTGCAGTTGTTGGCGCACTGCCTTGGGTAAGGGAATTAAACCAGCATCGGCTAAGACAGTTGCCATCGGATCGCCAAGTAATTCCAGCGCTACATCTGCCACGCCCATCGTATCCGTATCGGGGAGGACGAGATAAAAGGACAAACGGAATAAATAATCTCCATAATGGACATTATCATCCGAGGGCCCAAAAGCTGGCAAATCCTCCGCCTCGGCCACGGATAAGAGCTTAATCATCGGATCGTCGGGCTTGCGCGAAAGGATTGCAATCGCAGCCGCGTTTTGAGCCAGGATGGACTCGATAGTGGCTCGGCTGGTCCGCTCGACACTCGCCTTCAATTTACCGCCTTTAAAAGCAGTGTGCTTGAATAACTCGAGCGCAATACTCTCGTCGTTCTGGTCGGCTAAGGCCTTAATACTGCGGGAGCCACGGCCCGTAAGGCCTAAATCGCCCCAAGTGGTCACATTCAACTCCTCGTTCGCTCCAAAAATGCCAGCGAGGCGACTCACACTTATTTCATCCAGCGGGTTACTCAGATTGACCGCAACAAAGGCAGCGCTGTACGCGAAAGGATAAACGCGATAACCTTCCTGCGGTAGCGGCTGCTCCGTGGGTACCGCGATAATTACCAAATCAAACTCATTGGCCGCCATCTTTTGCATGGCTGGTAAACTGCCAATTGACTCGAGCTTGACTGCCAGTTCACGCTCCGCCGCATAGGACTCGAGTGGCGGCGCAAGCACCGCGGCCAACAAGTCGGACGCAGCCAGCCGCACCTCATTCGCAGGCAGGCTTGAAACGGCGAGACAAGCGAATGCCGTAATTGTTTGATAAGCTTTCATAGTGAGGGTCGATCGATTACTCTGCTGCGGAGCCAAGACATTCGTACAAAATAGGTCAAATCAATAGAAACCCGAGGCCTCCGCACACCGGATTAGTTCGAGACATCCAGCTCAGGCCACTGGATCAATTTACGATGCAAGGTGCGGCGGCTGATCCCCATCAGCTCGGCGGCCCTGGTGCGATTTCCATTCGCTTTGAGCAAGGCATTGCGCAGTAGGCGCTTTTCATTCTCCGCTTTACTCAAGGTCGGGCTGCTCGCAAAACCAGCGCCCGCCAAGTTCGGATTCTCCGCCACGGCATTCACTTGGTACATCGGATCCAAATCATACTCACTCACTTCACAGCCACGCTTGAGAATGACGATATTTTCACAGAAATTGCGCAGTTGGCGAATATTGCCCGGCCACTGGTAGGCGCGCAGTACGTTTAGCGCTCCCTCGGTGAGTCGTACCGGCTCCAAGCCATTCTCTTCACTGAAGCGAGTGGTAAAATGCTGCAATAAGGCCAACAAATCCTCCGGGCGCTCCCGCAGCGGGGGCAGGAAAATACTGATGACATTGAGGCGGTACAATAAGTCCTCACGGAATTCGCCACGCTGGACCATTTCGGCAAGATTGCGATTGGTGGCACAGACCAATCGGACATCCACTTGAATCGGCTTGGAACTGCCGAGGCGCTCAAAGCTGCGGGTTTCCAGAAAGCGCAGCAGCTTCACCTGCGTGGAGGCATCGATTTCGCCAATTTCGTCGAGAAACAAGGTGCCGGAATCCGCTGCCTCAAAACGCCCGATGCGACGCTCCGTCGCTCCGGTAAACGCGCCCTTCTCGTGACCGAACAATTCACTTTCCAACAAGTTTGTCGCCAGTGCTGCACAATGCACCGGTACAAAGGCCTTGCGCGCACGATCGCTATTTTGATGGATCGCCTGAGCAATCAACTCTTTACCAGTACCGGTCTCGCCCTCGAGCAGAACCGTCGCCTTCGACGGCGCGACTAATTTAACCTTGTCCAAAACTTCAACCAAACTCGGTGAATTACCGACAATTCCGTTAAAACTATATTTTTGATCCAATCGCTGGTGCAGTTGCACATTTTCAGCTTCAATCGTACGCGTCTGTAGGGCTCGCTTGATCAAAATCTCTAACTTTTCCAGGCTCACCGGCTTGGTCAAAAAATCAAACGCCCCACGGCGCATCGCTTCCACAGCCGTTTCCACATTCCCGTATGCGGTCATCATGATACAGATGGGGCGGTTCGGCAGCGCGATCGCATGATCAATCACCTTAAGTCCCGATTGACCTGCCATGCGCAAATCTGTCAGCACGACCTGAAAGGTCTCGGCCGCCATCAAATTGAATGCCTCCTCGGCCCCCGAAGCGAGATAGACATCATAGTTATCTTCTAGAGCAAGCCCGAGTCCTTCACGGGTATTTTTCTCGTCATCGACAATGAGTATGGAAGCCGGCATGTGGGACAAATAGGCACATCTGTCCCAAAAAGGCAATCCCCGGTTTTATACGAAACCTTTTGGCGCCGCACTTGTCGTTGACGATTGACCTGCAAACCCCTTCTCCTAGCTGCTACTAATTATGAGTGAAAGTATTATCTCGACCGAACCTGCAGAAGCCCTCGAGGTGGCGACTGCATGGATCCCCAAACTGCGCGCTGAAATTGCCCGCGTGATCGTTGGACAGCACTATCTCGTGGATCGCCTGCTCGTCGGTCTCCTGGCCAATGGTCACGTGCTACTCGAAGGCGTCCCCGGACTCGCCAAAACCCTCAGTATCCGCACGCTGGCAAGCGCGACGGATGCCGACTTTAAACGCATCCAGTTTACGCCCGACCTCCTACCTGCAGATATCATCGGGACATTGATCTACAACCCCAAGGAGAGCTGCTTTGAAACGCGCAAAGGGCCCATCTTTGCCAACCTAATTCTTGCCGACGAAATCAATCGGGCACCCGCTAAGGTGCAAAGTGCCCTACTTGAAGCCATGCAAGAGCGCCAAGTCACCCTCGGGGAAAGCACCTTTTCGTTGCCGGAGCCTTTCTTGGTGCTCGCAACGGAAAATCCGATCGATCAGGAAGGCACTTATCCACTGCCGGAGGCGCAGGTCGATCGCTTCATGCTCAAACTAAAAGTGGACTACCCCAGCAAAGCAGACGAGCGCGAGATCCTTGATCGCATGGCTGCCACAGCACCCAGCTTAGAGGTCAACGCAGTGACTTCCCTCGAGGCAATTCGGAATGCCCGCGCGCATGTCAATGCGGTCTATGTCGATGCGAAACTACGCGACTACATCGTCAATCTGGTCCACGCAACGCGTCACCCTGCGGACTATCAGATGGAAATTGGGCAGTACATTCAATTTGGCGCGAGTCCCCGCGCGACGATCAGCTTAACTCTGGCTTCTAAAGCGTGGGCCCTGCTACAAGGCCGTAGCTACGTGATTCCCCAAGACGTCAGCGAAATCGGCATGGATGTCCTGCGCCACCGCGTGATTCCCAGCTATGAAGCGGAAGCGGAAGGGATCCGTAGCGAGGATCTGGTTCGCAGCGTTTTTGAAGCGGTCCCGGTCCCTTAAATCGTTCGCGCTTCATCTCCAATTTGGCAGCTGCCATCTCCAATTTAGAGTGACTCCTTCCGATATCATACAAAAGGTACGCCGCCTCGAGATCCGCACCCGACATCTCGTCACGGACTCTGTAAGCGGCGCCTACCATAGCTCGTTCAAAGGGCGCGGGATGGATTTCGAGGAAGTCCGCGAATACGCAATCGGAGATGATGTGCGCAGCATCGATTGGAATGTCAGCGCCAAGATGGATAAGCCATACATTAAGGTTTTTCGCGAAGAGCGTGAACTCACCTTGATACTGATGATTGACCTCAGCGCCTCCGGTAGCTTCGGCTCCGTGGAGCAAAGCAAACGGGAACGTGCCGCCGAAATCGCCAGTGTGCTGGCCTTCTCCGCGACTCAGAACAACGACAAAGTCGGCTTGCTACTGTACACCGACGAGGTCGAGCACTACTTGCCGCCGAAAAAAGGTCGCAGCCACATCCTACGTGTCATTCGTGACAGTTTATTCTTTAAGCCGCAGGGTCGCGGCACGCAACACGGCGTTGCGCTGGACTACCTCAATCGCGTACAAAAGCGTAAGGCGGTGGTCTTCCTTATCTCTGATTTTCTGGATAGCGGTACGCAGACCTTCGCTAAATTAGCACTGACTCATCAGCGTCATGATTTGATCTGTATTGCACTCAGTGATCCGCGTGAAAGCCAACTGCCCAACGTCGGACTCATTACTCTGGAAGATGCTGAAAGTGGCGAATGCGTCGAAGTCGACAGTGGCAATGTCAAACTTCGCCAACGCTATCAAAGTCAAGCACGTCAGCGCCGTGACGACTTCACCAAGCAGATGCGCCAAAAAGGGCTCGACTGGATTGAAGCGAGGACTGACCAACCTTATCTACCTGCTTTGCGCCAACTCTTTGCGCGAAGAGCCACACGTCACTGATGCCAGCGCAGACTGCCAACCCATTAGCGGTGGCTCCTGCCGCCACTAGCGCTCCAGCAAGTCCACTCCCGGAACTACCGGCAGGACCGACGCTGGACCGCATTCGCCCCGCCTGGGAGATTCCTTTATTCGAAACATGGCAACTTGTAGTGCTCTCCGTCGGGTTCTGTTTTGTCTGCGGCTGGCTCATTCTTTTTCTGCTGCGAAGACTTCGTGCAGTAAAGAACGTGGCCCGTGAACACACTCCCTACGAGACCGCACTGGCGTCGATCGATACACTCGCAGCAGAGACGAACAGTGAGGCTTTATGTACCCAATTGTTGCATACCGTAAGCGGTTTCCTCGAAAGCACGCTGCAGGTTTCCGCTTTGGGGCGGAGATGCCCTGAAATCCTAAAGCAGATCCAGGTCGACACCGCCAAGCGCCAGCAACTCGAGGACCTCTGGGCGGTCTGCGAACACGCGAAGTTCGGACAAGCGTCCATCGATGCCGACACTCGTATTCAGCTACTGGATACGAGCCGAGAAATTATCCACAGTTTAAATACTCATATCAGCAAGGAGGCAGATTGATGGAGTTCTTTCAGTTTAAAGATCCGGCTTTTCTTTGGTTGCTGGCTACACTGCCACTGATCGCACGACTCTACGGCAAGGTCGGCGCCGAAGCTGCGGTCCGTTTCTCCAGCACTGCATTACTTAAAGAAATCAGCACACAGCGCCGCAGTCGTCCCGGGGCTTGGTTGCTCGCGATGCGGCTCGCGACACTCGCCTGCCTCATTATCGCGCTCGCACGGCCGCAATTGGGGCAAATGAATGACCGTACTGAAGCGGAGGGGATTGATATAGTACTAACACTCGACCTCTCCGGCTCGATGCGGGCTCTAGATCTTTCCACGCAAAAGACGATCGTCACCCGTCTGGATGCCGCCAAGAAAGTCGTTCGCGAGTTCATTGATCAGCGCCCTCACGATCGCATCGCATTGGTTGCCTTTGCCGCGGACGCCTACGTCGTCAGCCCGCTGACCTTAAATCATGATTGGCTAAAGAAAAACTTACAGCGTCTGGAACTCGGTGAGATCGATGGCAGCGGTACAGCCATCGGCACTGCGCTTGGTGCCAGCGTCAACCGCCTCCGCGACCACGAAGCGCGCAGCCGCATCATTGTACTGCTAACCGATGGCGAAAATAACGCGGGCACCATATCGCCCATCGGTGCCGCTGAAGCGGCCACGACCTACGGCGTTAAAATCTATGCGATTGCGACCGGTCAGAAGGGACGCGTGCCGGTTGCCGAAACCGATCGCGCAGGCCGCGTGCTTCGCGATAGCGAGGGGCAAGCGGTCTATCGCGGCCGTCGCGATAACTCCAACTACGATGAAACCGAATTACGCGAGATCGCGACCTTAACCGGCGGGCGTTTCTTCAGCGCGAAACGCGATGGTGAGCTCGAAGAGATCTACAGCGAAATCGATGCGCTCGAGAAAACCGTCGTGGAGCTGCGGAGCTATGCCAGCTTCACCGAATGGTTCGTTTGGCCATGCCTCTGCGGCTTAATTCTCTTGGGCCTCGAGCAATGCCTACTCCACACCCGCTACCGACGTTTGCCATGACCTTTGCTGCACCCCTATGGCTCGCCATCACCGGAATTTTGGTCCTCGCACTGGGGCTATTGCTCACTTATAGCCTGCGGCAACGCGAATCGCGATTGGCGCGCTTTGTCGCCGTGCGCTTATTGCCGGAATTGATTGAACACGCGAGCGTGCGCCGCATGTGGACTAAAGCGGCTCTGCTGGTGTTCGGATTGGCGGCAATCGGACTTGCCTTGGCTCGCCCTCAATATGGCATCGAATGGACGGAACGCAAAGCGCGTGGTCTCGACATCGTCTTTGTATTGGACAGCTCAAAAAGTATGTTGGCAACGGATCTGCGCCCCAATCGCTTAGAGCGCGCCAAGCTGGCCATTTTAGATCTGGTTAACCACTTGGAGAGTGACCGCATCGGGCTGGTTGCCTTTGCCGGGCGCGCCTTCCTGCAGACTCCTCCAACGCTCGACTATTCGGCTTTTCGTGAGAGTTTAGCGAGCATCGACCCGCAAGTGATGACACGTGGTGGCAGTGACCTCGGTAGTGCCATTCAGGAGGCGGCCAAAGCCTTCCCCGCGCAAACGAACATCAAGGTGATGGTACTCCTGACCGATGGCCAAGACCTTGGTGGCGCATCCCTCCAAGCGGCTCAAGCCGTCGCAGATGAAGGTATTAAAATCTACGCAGTCGGAATCGGCACACCGGAGGGCGAATACCTCAAAACGCGAGCCGACGATGGCAGCGAGCGCTTCGTGCGCGATGCTCAAGGACAGCCGGTTCGCAGCCAGCTGGACGAGACCACCTTACAACAAATTGCTCAGTTGACACAGGGCAGCTATTGTCGCCTCAGCGATCCATCCCTCGAGCAACTCTACAGCACTGTCATTGCGAATCTACCGCGAACCGAACGTGAATCTGAGATGCAGGAAGTACGTATTGAGCGCTTCCAATGGGCACTGATTGCGGCTCTGGTCTTTCTGGTTGCGGAACAGTGCCTGCCACGCCGCAAGTCCCGCACACATCACATTGCAGGCCTATCCCTTTGCCTCATCGCTGCACCGATCGAAAGCCCCGCACAAGAGCCCCCGCTTGAAGCGCAGCTATCGAACACGACCTTAATCGAAGCCCTCCAAGAAAACGACACGCCGGCCATATCTGCTGCGCCCCCATCTGATCCGCGCGCAGTCTACAATCAAGCACTGCATGCCTTGTCCGAGGGTGACTTTGACCGCGCGCAAGCGAGCTTTGCTCAAGCCGTCCGCACCACATCCAACTTAACGCTCCAACGCGATGCGCTTTACAATATGGGGCATGCCAGCTACCAGCTCGGTGAAGCCGCCTACCAATCGCAAGACTTTCCCGCAGCGATCCAGAAATGGACGGAGTCTGAAGCACTCTTTCAATCGGCCGAGCAGATCGATCCTACGGATACCGCTGCCCGTGAAGATGCGGAGACAGTCGCGGCACGCCGGCAAGCACTGGAGGACTTCCTCAAGCAACAAGAGGAGCAGGAAAACTCCGAAGCACCCCAGGATTCGCAAAACTCCAGCGACGCGCAGTCGCAACCATCCGAGAACTCCGAAAATTCAAACCAGAACCAGAATTCACCGAACAGCGACGAAGCGTCTGACTCGCAGGAGCCGCAGCCTGACGCACAAGACGAGTCCGACAACTCACAGACGCAATCGCAGGACGGTTCCGAGGGCGACGCAGGTGAGTCGCAACCGTCGGAAGCATCGGCAGACGAGTCCGACAGCAATGCTGAAGCGGAGCAGCAGGACTCGGGCGAAGCGCCATCCTCCACCGAAGATCCGATGGCAGATATGCCGCAGCCAAACGACCCCGACGAAGCGCAAGCACCAGCAGCAGACACGCAGGCTATGCCGGAAACCGCAGCCGCCAACGACGCTACAGCGGACACAGCCACGGATGACGCCAGCGAAGGCATGCGCCTAACTGAAGCCCAAAACCTGCTCGACAGCCTGCGCGACCGCGAACGCTTACTCCCCTACACCGAAGCAGCCCCCTCACAACAGCGCGATCTGCGCGACTGGTAATTTCTTATGCAACAAGTTCAAGTCATCCTTCTCAGCCTCCTTTGCGGATGCAGTCTATGCGCAGCAGAGCTTACGGTGCAGGCACGCTTCACGCCACCTAAGATCGCACTCGGTGATCGCGCCCAATACATTATCGAAGTGACCGAAACGGACACCGCGCGCATGCCACAGCCTGAGACGGTTCACTCGTTACCGCTGCCGACCTTGAGCGGGCTGAACCTCATCAACGGGCGCACCGCGAGTCGCTCTCAGACCAATTTCGTTAATGGCAAAGGCCAGTTTTCGCACACACAAAGCTTTAGCCTCGATGCGAAAGTAACGCGTACTGGTCAGTTCACCATTCCGGAGTTTGGGTTCTCCTACAAAGGACAGACAGTCCAGGTACCCAGCGCTACCCTCACCGTCGTTGAGCGCGGAGCTGATGCAGCGCCCAGTCTGGATGAACTTCTTTTCCTAGACGTAGAACTGCCACCATCACTGTATGTCGGGCAAAGCGCTCCCATTGAGCTGAAGTTGTACAGCGCAGAGGAGGTCCACCTTAGCGGTATCAACGCATTTGAACGGCAAGCCGATGCTTACATCATTAGCGAGCTCCCCAAAGAAGCCTCCGAAAAAACCGAAATGCTCAAGGGGCGCCGCTACCGTGTACTGACCTGGCCACTCAGCATCACCCCGATTCAGACCGGGCAACAAGCGCTCGATTTTAACTTTACAGTCTCGGCACGCACGCAACAACGCAACGATCCTTTCGCTCCACGCAATCCATTTGGTGGCAGGCTTTTCGAGGACTTCTTTGGTAGCAACGAGCGTTTTAAAATCGCCACTGCATCGCGTTCAATCGAGGTGCAAGCACTGCCAACACTCGATCAACCCGAGAGTTTTTCAGGTGCGATCGGCGACTTTACCCTGCAGGTCTATACGGATCTGGATAGCACCAAGGTTGGTGAACCCATCATGCTATCGATGGAGATTATCGGCAGTGGCAACTTTGATCGTATTCAAGGCCCAGCAATGCCAGAGCGAAGTGAGTGGCGCAGCTATCCGCCCGAGTCCAGCTTTCAAGCGAAGGATACTCTATCACTTGAGGGGACCAAGCGTTTCGATTATGTCTTCATTCCACGTACATCAGGCGAGTTGTTACTGCCCGAAGTCGCGTTTTCCTTTCTTGACCCTCAGAGCGGCAACTACGTTGAGCTGAAAAGCCCACCCCTTAAAGTTGAGGTCCGTGCCAATCCCAACCTGCCGAGCCAGTCCACTCCACTGCCGATCATTACAAGTCAGGCGGAGTCAGCGTCGGAGAACGGTATCGAGTTGACGCGTGCCCTCACTCCGGAAGAAGCCTTACTTACCTTGGACTACCGGCAGCAGCCTGCTGCAGCAAGGTCTGCCACCCTTCTGCAATCGGCCACTTATTACCTCGCCAATGCGGCTCTCCTCGTCATCGGGGTGGCGCTGGCTTACTACTTACAGCGACGCAGGCGTCTTGCAAATGATGCGGTGTACGCACTGCGGCATGCCGCAAAAGGTGAATTCAAACAGGCCTATGCGGCAGCACTGCACACGACCGACAGCGCAGTCTTCTATCCAAAGGCGCAGCTTGCACTTCGCCTCGCGGCGACTCGTCAGACAGGCACCAATCTGCGCGCTGCGAATGCGAAGCAAATCAATGCCCGGATCCAGAACCCTGAGATAGCGCCAGCAATTGTAGAACTCTTTGCGACCGCCGATGCCTTGCGTTTTGGGCAGGCAGCGATTGCACCGGAGCTAACAACCGCTCGTCAGCAATTGAAAACACTTTTGAAAAAACTATGAACACGCAGCTCCTTCCCCTTCTGTCGCTCGCACTGATATTCAGCTTTACCGGCTTCGTGCAGGCGGATCCTTTCGCTGAAGGCATTGCCGCGTATGAAGCCGGCAACTACAGCAAGGCCCTCGAGGAATTTGAAGCCGCCTCCAACGAGGCTTCGTCGCCAGCCACGCATCACAACCTTGCGCTCACTTACCTCAAGCTCGAACAACCGGCTGCTGCGGTTTGGCATATGGAGCGCGCGATCCTGCTGGACCCCCGCAACAATGCGTACCGCTATAAACTCAATGCCCTTCGCGAGCAACTCGGCCTCTTTGCCACACAGCTAAGCTGGTATCAGCAAGCCGCACAACTACTCCGTATGGATCAATGGATCCTACTGGCGACCGGTGGTGCATGGGCTTGGCTCGCACTGACGCTCCTACCCAAAATTGCGGACACGCGCCTTTCGCAGGGTCTCAAATTTGGGCGAAGCCTAAGCCTCGTCTTGCTATTACTGTGCATTTCCGCACTCGCGCTGCAGAGGCAGTCGCACGCACACGGGATTATTATCGCCGATGCAGCAATCGCTCTCCACGCCGCCCCTGCCAGCGCGGCGCCCACTACCGGCACGGCTCGCCCCGGAGAGCGCGCCATCGTGATCGACCGACACAATCATTATCTACACATCAGAACCGAAGCTGAGGCAAGGGGATGGATTCCAGACGACTCGTACCAAGCGCTGATGCTACCCAAGACCGATGCTTGATTTTTAATCAATCCGCCCTACTTTGTGCGGTTTTTTCAAAACCACTTTCATTTAACCTACATCCATTATTATGAGTCAACAGACACACGCACCTGAGCGCCACGAGTTCCAAGCCGAAGTCAAGCAGGTCCTCGATATCGTCGTCCATTCGCTGTACACCGACAAAGAGATCTTTGTCCGCGAGTTAATTTCGAATGCATCGGATGCCACTGAAAAACTGCGCCACACGCAGATCACTGAAAAGGAGATCTACGACGCCGACCTTGACCTTGAAATCCAAGTCACATCGGACGAGGAAGCCGGCACGATCACCATCAAGGATTTTGGTATCGGCATGACACATGGCGAACTCATCGAGAACCTCGGCACGATCGCTCACTCCGGCTCCAAAGCGTTCCTGAAAGCCCTTAAAGAAAGCGGCGAGCGCAATGACAATTTGATCGGTCAATTCGGTGTTGGTTTCTACTCCGTCTTCATGGTGGCGGATCAGGTGGATGTGTATACTCGCACCTGGCAAACCGAAGGGGAAAGCCTACACTGGTCAAGTGATGGCTCCGGCGCTTATGAGATCGAACAAGTTGAGGGTGAGCGCCGCGGCACTCGCATCGTCATCTCCCTAAAGGACGAGTACAAAGACTTTGCCAAGAAGGATCGCATCGAAGACATCATCAAAAAGTACTCTGCCTTCGTGCAGTTCCCGGTCAAAGTGGAGGGCGACGAGCTCAATACCATCGGCGCGATCTGGCTCAAAAACAAGAGCGACATCTCTGAAGACGAGTACAAGGAATTTTATAAGTTCCAGGCCAAAGCCTTCGACGACCCACGTTTTTGGCTGCACTTCTCCGCGGATGCTCCACTGGAAATCAACACCCTCCTTTTCGCGCCGACTGAAAATATGGAAGGCTTCGGGTTCGGTCGCATGGAGCCGGGTGTTGCCCTGTATTGCCGCAAGGTCCTGATCGACAGCGAGCCCAAGAATCTATTGCCCGACTGGCTGCGCTTCGTGCGCGGAGTTGTCGACAGCGCCGACCTACCGCTCAACATTTCCCGCGAGTCGATGCAGGACAGCACGCTGATTCAGAAGCTCAACAAGGTCATCACCAAACGCTTCCTCAAGTTACTTGAAGACAAAGCGAAGAAAGAACCGGACGTTTATGACGATTTCTGGAGCAAGTTCGGCCTCTTCCTGAAGGAAGGGGTGACCACCGACTTCACCCATCGCGACCATTTACTCAAGCTGCTTCGTTACGAGTCATCCTACACCGAAGAAGGCAAGACCACCAGCCTTGCGGACTACCTATCCCGCGCACCGGAAGGTCAAAAGGAGATTTACTACCTCTCCGGACCAAGCCGCAGCGCCATCGAAAGTGGCCCTTACCTGGAAGCCTTCAAGGCGCGTAACATCGAAGTGCTTTACATGTACGAACCGGTCGACGAGTTCGTCATGAATCACGCCCGTAACTTCGAAGAGAAAAATTTCGTCTCGGCCGATAGCGATGACATCGATCTGGACGCGATTGCTCCCGAAACTGAAACCGACAAGCCTGAAGCACTCGACAAGGATGCCAGCGAAAACCTTTGCAGCTTCATCAAAGAAACGCTCAGCAAGGAAGTCAGTGAAGTTACCGCTAGCGACCGCCTCGTGGGCAGTCCGGCGATGATCGTTAACGCCGATAAGATGATGACCGCACAGATGCGTAAAATGATGAAGGCGATGCAACAAGACGGCGGCATGATGGGCGGGGAACCACCCGTGAAGCTGCAAATCAATCCGCGTCACCCACTGGTTAAAAATCTTGCTGACCTGCGCGACAGCGACGGTGAACTCGCGGGAATCATCAGCCAGCAAATCCTCGACAATGCTCGCATGGCAGCCGGCCTCCTCGAAGACCCCAGCGCCATGGTTCAGCGCAATTACGAGATCCTCGAAAAGCTGAGCGCCAAATAGTCGAACGCGAAAAGAGCTTGCAAAGCCCGCTACCGATTGGAGCGGGCTTTTTTGTATTTAAACCGACCGCGATGGATTCCTGCATTCAAACGAACGGTACTTGTGCAGCAGCGCTTTCGGCAAATGACAGGCTTCTTCAGGGTGTAATTGCAGACGATCTTGATGCTCCGAAGCACTGCGAAGATAGTTCCGCAAAGGCAGCACCTCGACCGCGATCCTTGCCGCGTCCTTTCTCCCCTCAATGAAACGTCTTGCCGCAGCCAAATGCGCAGGCGCTCGACTATACACTCCGGTCCTGTACTTTTCCCCGACATCCGGCCCCTGCCTATTGATGCTGTACGGATCAATAATTTCGAAAAAGTAGCGCATCAATTGGGCTACGGATAGTTGATTCGCGTCAAAGCTAGTGCGTACGCATTCAGCGTAGCCATCGTATGCGCCCTCGATGGACTGAGAGCTGCCATTCGCTCTGCCCGCTTCAGTGGCAAGCACACCGGGCAGGTGGCGGACAAATTCCTGAACACCCCATAGGCAGCCACCGGCTAAAAAGATTTCGTCGCTTGCTTGTTTCAATGCTTCCGCATTTTTAATCCGAACTAAATTCCAGCAAGTCATTAAGCACCGTTTGTAACCGCCACCCGAATTGTTAATTGAAAATTTATTTAACTTAACAATTGCAGCCTCGGAAAAACCGACTTTAAGCAAGGGATGCTCATCAACCACCCTTCCCGGTTTCATCTACTTTCACTGGCAGCGTTCGCAGCCACTTTAGCGCAGGCGGATCCGATCGAGGCAGCCAGCGATCCGGCGGTCTACACGCTGCCAAACTTAACGGTGCACGGTCAACAGACAGCGAACGTCATGCCCGTGAGCACCTATGATACCCCGGTTTCCAACTTGGAATTTGATCCCCGCATCGACTTCCAGTCACGCAATATGGCAGAGGCACAGGGTGATGTCACCATTCGTGGCGGCATTTTTGAAAACACCGGCTTTCGCATCGGCAGCGCCACCCTGATCGACCCACAAACCGGACACTGTTTCGCCGAGCTCCCCATCGCTCCGGAAATGCTCACGGCCCCCGATGTACTGATCGGAGCGGACAACGCACTGTATGGCTTCAATAGCACTGTCGGTACCATCAGCTACAGCTGGAGCCAAATACAGGAGGGTGGCAGCGCCACTCTCGGCGCCGGCGATCACGATCTCAACTTTCAACGCATACACCACGGCATGACCGCTGCCTTCGGCGAAAACAATGCCTGGTCTTGGGGCGCAGAGGCTGAGGTCTCCCGCTCCGAAAGTGACGGTACGATTGCCAACGGCGACCACGACTTTGACCGCGTCACTGGCCGCGTGCAGCTGGTTGGCCCGCAGTCACAGACCGACTTCTTCGCCGGCTATCAGGCCAAGTTCTTCGGCTGGCCGGGGATGTATACATCGGATGCATTCGAAGATTTCCCTCCCGAAACAGAAAATCTTAAGACACGACTCTTCATAGTTAACCACAAACACAACTACAGCGAAAACAATTGGGTCGAAGCGACTGCTTACGATCGCCGACACAAGGATATATATACCTTCAACCGGGTTACGAGTACGTCTAACACTATACATGAAACTAAGGTAAACGCTTTGGCTATCGCTGGCGGTCACGCAATCACGCCTGAAGCACTCACCCTGAATTACTCCGCCCAAATCACTGCAGACCAAGTTTCATCAGCTAAGCTCTCCACCGCGCCGTTCCAATCAAGAACATACTACAAGCTCTCCTTCCTTCCAGAATATAGATTGTCCGTAGCTGAGAATCAGCAGTTCACGCTATCGCTGGGCGGTAGTTTTGATGACACAAACCGAAACGATTCTGAATGCAGCCCGATCGTAGAAATTCAATGGAGTGAGGACATTGAAAGCGGTGGCCGCAACTCACTCTCCTTCAGTTACGTCGAATCCACTCAGCTGATCGGCTACAACGGTATTGCACCCGGTGGAACCTTCTTTGCAGGAGACGCCGATATTAAAAGAGAAAACAGTTCAAACCTAGAGTTCGGTGCTCAGATTTCGAGAGTAGATTGGAGTTTTGAAGGCGCTCTGTTTTATCGCTGGGACGATGACCTCGTCGATTGGACGTATGAAGCTGACAAGACGAAGGTCAGAAAAGCGAAAAACGTGGACATCGAAACCTTCGGCATTGAACTAATCGGCACCAAGCGCTGGAAGACCATTGAAGCCATTGCCAGCTATAGCTTTCTCGATAAAGATGAGGACTACGGCGACGCCAGTATCGACGCCAGTTTCTACGCCCTCAATTTTGCCAAGCACCGCATCACCCTCGGCGCAATCTGGACACCCAGCGAGCGCATCGAAGTCCGCATCGACAATGAATGGCGCAGCCAGGAAGACAATGCCCTGCGCCGCAGTGACAACGAGGCCCTCTT
>Ga0228650_1000336_pt1 | contig 17362 bp, 15 predicted proteins | sample 62DmetaG_FD_183171 | JGI IMG/M metagenome (GOLD analysis project Ga0228650, IMG submission 183171) | Seawater microbial communities from Monterey Bay, California, United States - 62D | ecosystem: Environmental > Aquatic > Marine > Coastal | place: USA: California | collected 2016-10-28
AGCCGACGCGACGCGCGCGCGGCGCACTGGCGACGAATCGACGAATCGCCGCGCGTCGTCGTCGCGTCGCCGGACACGACGGCGCGCGCGCGCGAACGCCGAGCGACGACGCGCGAGACCGCGACGCGCGGCGATTCGTCGATTCGCGCGACGCGCCGGATCGCGCGACGACGCGCGAGAGGACGCGAGAGGACGCGAGAGGACGCGCTTCGACGAGTCGGCACCGATGCCGCGATCGCGCGCGACGACGCGCGACGACGACGACGCGTGCGATGCGAACGGCGACGATCCGTGCGCGATGGGGGCGCTGTTGCTCCTGGGGGCGCGCGACGCCGCGCGCGAGGGACGCGGGCGCGCGGCGGGGGCGCGGCGGGAGCGACGCGGCGAAGGGACGCGCGAGGGAGCGAGGGACGACGATGGATCGGTAAAAATAAAAATCAACGAAAGCGCGCTGAAGATGAGGCTTGGGATCAAGAATGCGGATCATCGGCGGTTGATTTATAGGTGGACGAACGCGCTGATTCGCGCGGTGGGGTTGAAGGTGCCGACGGGATTGGGGGCGATTGTTTTGCATAACGCGAAGAACAAGCGGGAGAAATTCGATAAATTTTTGTTGCATTACTACGGGAAGGAGTCGTTTTCGCCGGGGACGTATTGGTACTCGAACGCGAACGCGCTGGCATTTTTTAGCGAAATATTTTACGTCGCGACGAATGGACGCGTGCGGTGCAACGACGACGACATCATGCAAATCTTTTCGAAATCCGATCCAAACAGGCAGGCGAGCACGTGGGTGACGTCGTCTGCTACGTTGGAGCGCTTTGGAATCACTCGCATGGAAGTTTTGGCGATTTATTGCGGTGAACCTCGCTTTGAGAACGGTTGGCCGAAGGGGCAACCGCTTCGCGTGCAGCCACCAAAAATCGTGGTGACTCAGCGCGATGGCTCGGTCACCGATAAATCTGACTTGACAAATGTGAAGACAAATACCGCTCTCGTCGACCCAGGGCGGGTGGCGCTCAAGCGCGAAAGATCGAAAAAGCACGTCGTCTCCGTGGTTGGTGTCGACCCGCGAGTCACCTCGTTGGGTTGGAAGCGACAGGCGGTGGAATCGGGACACGCGATGCAGAGGACGACGCTGCTGGAGCGTCAAGCGATTGAACTTTGCAAGCACATCGAGCCGAGCGAAGAAAACTCACCAATAATGATTATGCCTCTGATTTACGATCAGATTTTACGAGGCACAAAGTGCTGCGGACCGCGATCCCGACCTTGCGAGAGAAACAAATTTAACAAACACTACGGTAGACTTCTGTCTACCGACGTCTTCTTGCCTGAAGACGTCGGTGTCGCGCTGAAAATCAAAGACTCCGCGGTTGAAGTGCAAGAGCTTTTCAGGAAGTTCACCAACGCTTTCCTCAAGCTTAAAGTTGCCATGGCGGATTTGGACGAAGTGAGCGCTACGCGAGACTCAGTATCGACCACGTTAAACGGTGTACTCTCGGTCTTAAATACCGTGGCCGATACGAAAAGGAAAAGTGAACTCGAAGCCATCATCACCGAGCAACGAGCTCACTTTCATGGGCTCGAGTCGGAAGTCGCGCGCTTGAATAAAATTGTGGACAGCGTTCGCGTTGAGTTCGACAAGTCGGAGTCCGCGGCGCGTCAGCCCTATTTGGATATCGTACGTCGTTGCTACGAGCTCGGTAGTTTGGTGCAAGATCGAATGCAAAAGAGTATCAACGCAACTCTTGACTCGTGCATGACTGATATTGCCGCGTGCGAGATCAAGCAAGTTGGAGCCGACACCGACGAGCTGAACGCACTGTTTGTAAAACGCGATTCGTTGAAAAGTCTCAACGACACTTTGCGCGACTGCAAGGCGTGCTTTGCTTTCTCGCTCAATACGTTGGACCAACGCTGGGAACAGTTTAAACCGATGCGCTTGTGAACTGTACTTTTCGTTGAGTCGCATTGTATTAATATCACCACTAATTTTCGTTGCGTGTACGAAAGATGATCGGTAGCTAGTTACAAGAAATCTATTTCAAGCCATGAAGGTTATGAGGCTAAGCCATGAGACCCGCTAAAAACGCTTTGCGACGCGCTTCACACTCGCGCGGCGAAGGTCGATAGTACTTGAGCATACCGTCCCAGGGTACGGCTTTCAAACCCGCGCGCTTGCATATCATTCCTCGCACACGCTCCGCAAACTCGATGCTTGTTTCATCCTCACGTTTTCTCTGTGGCTCCATGTACCATACATCCGCGACGACGGCCCAAGAGCTCATGAGTGTGCACAAGTGCCTGGAAAAGCTCTGTCGCCGCGAGTTCCAAAACGCATCGACGAAAATGTTGTTGTACTTTATCGCCACCGGCACGACGTCCACGCCGAGATCAAACGCCCCTCGCTTGAACATCACGCAATATTTGTTGTTCACGCACGTGCCCTCGGGGAAAATCAACAGCGGCAACCGCGACTTGTCCGCCACGTGCTGCTTGAGTCTCGTCGCCACTGTGTTGCGGTCTTTGATATCAGTGCGGTTGAACTCGATGCAATCTATCGCATTCATCGCCGTTCTCTGTAACAGCCCCACCCATCCTTTATGCTTCTGCTGTATCACCGCGAACGGTGAGACTTGCGTCATCACTAAGTAATCGATCATCGACGTGTGGTTACTGACGTACACCATCCCTCCCATGTGTCCTCTTCGCGACGGTCTCGGCCCGTGATACTTGATCACTCCCGTCCACGAAACCACAAACGCCGCCGCATACAGCTCCACGCACTTTCTCTCGAATCCCCACCGTCTCGGTGTGCAGTAGTGCGAAAACATAAACGCCAACGCGAACGCCGCGCTCGCGCTCAAAATGAACCCCAGTCGCAACGGAAACAAGACAAAGTGTCGAATCACCCATCCGCACCACCACAGCGGCAGCAGATAAAAGTTAAAATTCCAATTCGCCTCCGCGGACTCTTGAAAGCATCGATTGAAGCTGTCATCGATCATCGCCGCGCACGCGTCTTGCAATATGCCGGAGCAGTCCAACAACCTCGCGAGCGTCGCCGCGTCCTCGGGCGTCGACGTTCGCGACGCCGTCGCGCGTCTTTCCAGCTCGATTCCGGGCGTCACGCGCTGAACCTCTTCGCGCTCGAGCTCACCGTCGCCGAAGCTGTCGAACGGGGCGAAGGACAGCGAGCGCGCGCCCATGGATGGTCTCTTCGCCACCTCGGGCGTGGACGCGCGATCGCTCTCGCGCGCGTCGTCGTCGTCGCCGTCGACGCGCGGCATCGCTCGCGTCGACGCGTCGTCTCGAGACGCGTCGGTTTGCGCTCTGGGCGGACGCGTGTGCCCCATCGCGCGCGCGAGTGCGGACGACGGCGCGGGTCCCGCATCCTCCCCTCGAGCGCGCGGGGCGCGCCGGGCGCGGCGTCGAGCGTCGGTCGGTTTGATTTTAAAACTCGTGGCTATGACGTAGATTAGGTAAATACGACGTTACTTTTTACTCTCGCGCATCATTTGCACGAAATCCGCGAAGCAGCGATCGGAATCGTGCGGACCCGGAGACGCCTCGGGGTGGTACTGAATCGTCATCGCGCGCTGCTCGGGCCAAACCATGCCGGCGCACGTGCCGTCGTTGAGGTTGACGTGGGAGACTTGAACGCCCGCGGGCAAGGACTTGGGGTCCACGGCGAAGTTGTGGTTCTGAGAAGAAATCTCAACCGCATCGTCGGGGCCGCGAACGGGGTGGTTACCGCCGTGGTGACCGAATTTGAGCTTAAACGTGGACCCGCCGAAGGCTTGGCCGAGGACTTGGTGGCCCATGCAAATGCCAAAGACGGGAAGCTTGCCGAGGATTTGCTTGGCGTTCTCCACCGCGTACGGCACCGCGCTGGGATCGCCCGGACCGTTGGAGAACAAAATTCCATCCGGGTTCATCGCCATCACCTTATCCGCCGGGTAAGACGCCGGAACGATGGTGAGCTTGCACCCGAAAGAAGCTAAGCGGCGCAAAATGTTGTGCTTGACGCCGAAGTCGTACACCACGACGTTGAACGAATCCTTGTTCGCCTTGGCTTCGTTACTGAATTCCCACTCCGCTGTGGTTTCCTTCCACTCGTACGGTTCCTTGCACGTCACTTCGCTGATCAAATCCTTCCCGACGATATTATACGCCTTCGCCTTTGCGACGAGTTCGGCGTCGCTCAACGAGGCATCCGTCGTGAGCACGCCATTTAAGCAACCAGTTTCCCGCAATCGACGCGTGATCTCACGAGTATCGATATCGGTGATCCCAATCACCCCTTGTTCTTCCAAATACGTCCCCAAATCCTTCACGCTGCGGTAGTTCGACACGTTCAGCGACAAGTTTCTCACCAGCATCGCGCCCATGTGCACCTGCTTGCTCTCCATGTCGCCCTCGTTGATGCCGACGTTGCCGATGTGCGGGCACGTGAACAACACGAACTGCCCCGCGTACGACGGATCGGTGAGAATTTCCTGATACCTAAAATTTCATCAAACGCGCGATGCGTCGTCGGCGTCAGTCAGACGATCGATCGAAGTCCGCGAAGCGCGCGCGCGAGATTTCAAAAACCGTCGGCGATCCGCCCCTCGCCCGCGCGCGCTTCCGACTCAACCATCCCTCTCCGCGCCTCGCGCCCTCGCGACGCGCGCGAACGACGTGACGTACCCACTGAGCGAGGTGTTAAACACCACCTCACCGACCTGCGTCGCCTTGGCGCCGAACGACCGCCCGTTCCACACGCTCCCATCCTCCAAAACCAAGCGGCAGTCGCGCTCTTCCCACGGCTTTTTCGCCGTCGCGCTCGCGCGCGCGACCGCGGCGCGTCGCGCGGCGCTTCGACGCGTCGGGAGCGAGCGCGCGGGCGTCGCGCGCGTCAGCGGGGTGGGCTTCGAGCTCAGCATCGCGTTCGCGCGGGCGCCGCGATGTGAAGCCCCAGCGCGAAGCCGCCATTCGAATCGCGCGTCCGCGCGTGTGTTTCATGGCTTACTTTGATCGCTCAATGCGCTGTTTTCGCGCACGAGTCTGTCATAAATATGTAAATTCGGACATTAGGGTATGTGAGATTATGTGAGATGATGAAAAAGATCGATCTGGGGACGCCACCGCGTCGCGCGCGCCGCCTCAAATCATCGCGCGCCATGCTCGCGCCGTCCAGCGCCGCGGCGCGAACGACGCCGCGCGCGCGCTCGACGACGCACTCGGTGACGCGCTCGAACCAGCTCCGAATCGCGACCGGCCGAAAAGCGCGCGCGACGACGGTTCGAGCGACGTTTTTCGATCGATTGAAGAAATCCACCGACGACGACGTCGACGCGGAGGGCGAGGCGGGGGACGGCGAAGACGAGGGCGAGGGCGGAGAGGCGAGGAAAATGATCGAGCGACGCGCGTCGGGGGCGAGCTTGGACATCGACGACGCGATGGCGAGCTTTAACGAGTTTGGGTCTGGGATGTTGGATAAGATCAACGCGATGGTGTCGCAGACGGTGGACTTGGACGTCGTGGAGGTCGTGGAAGAGGACGTGTACGAACGACCGAAGCCGAAGTTTAAGGCGCCAGCGTTTGGAGGACGAAAGGAGCCCGTGGAGGCGCCGAAGGAGAAGAAGGAGCGCGCGGGAAGGGCGCCGTCGTTTGGTTTCGGCGGGCGCGTGAGTCGAAGCGTCGACGAGGAAAAGGTGGAGGAAGAGCCGAAGCCGAAGTCGAGTGGGTTCGGGGCGATTCTAGAGCGGAGTGCGAGACGGCTGGATAAGACGAGGGAGATTTTAGACGAGGACGTGAAGAGGGGGGAGGCGGCGAGGATGAAGTTGCGCGCGGGACGGGAAGGCGGTAAAGCCGTCGCGGCCATCGCCGGGGACAGCCGTTTGGCTGCGGATGGCACGTGGACGCTCACGTCGGTCGTGGAAGAAGGTACAAATGGTAAGAAATTACCTTCGTTGAAGATCAAGCGCGGCGAATCGAAAATTATCGGTCGTGCGAAGGGGCCTGGGGTGGACTTGGTCGTCCCGCTGCCGTGCGTCAGCACTGTGCACTGCGAACTCGAGACCGAGGGCAACAAGCTTTACATCACCGATCTCGGCTCGACGAACGGCACCTACGTTGAAGGTTTCGAGGTTAAGCAGAACAGGCGATTCCGTATCTTCAACGGCGCCCAAGTGCGACTCGGCGCCGAAAACTTCAACGGCGAGCCGTACGCCACGTTCAAGGCTTCGTTGTCGGGCGCCAAGGAGTTAGAGAAAGATTCCGAGTACGGTCAGTTGAACTACTTTATTGAGTTCTTGGGCGGTCCCCAAGTCGTGGTCAACTTCTTGTTCATCAACTTTGCCTTCCAAATGACCTTCTTCTTCATCATCACTTCGCAATAGCGGGAGTCGAGCAGAGGCGTGTAAGCTAAAATCCCTTTCAACAATATCGTGCGAATAGAATAACAACTAAATCTAACAAAGAATGCTTCGCGAGACGTGGACGGACGCCGCGGCGGTCGCGCCGCGCCTCATCGCGCCTTGTTCAACGAGACGGCATCGGCTAAAAAGAAACCTGTCCCGAACACGAAACTCACCGAGCCGAGCATGTAGAAGACGCATCCGAGGAGATAATTGGACATGATTGACGATTTTACCCGCGGCGCGTCCTCGGTCGTCCCCTTCGCGGGGTGGACCGCGATTACGACCTCCGAAATCGTCACCGTGGCGCGCGAGAGTGTGGCGCGGCGGTTGGGCCGGCGGAATATTTTACAATTTTACACCACTTCTAAAGCTTGCTTGCCCCTTGCGCGCGACTGCTTGTCGATCATTTGGACGCTAGTTGATAATATTTCCTGCGCACGCCTCTTTCTCACGTCGTTTCGTCGCTTGATTCGGCGATTCTCGACGGCGATGTACAGCGCTCGTGACGTCGGCACGAGGAAGAATATGCCCGCGTACACGAGCAAGAGCGGCATGAGGAGTTTGAGCAGTTTGGGGAACAGCTCGAGGATAAGAATCACCAACGGTGGTTCGCCGTAGTCATCGATCGGGACGGTGCTCGTCGTCGGCGCGGCGTCACGGAATCTTCCCGCACGACGTCCCATCGTTTGTTCGGCTCTTCGTGGAAGTTGACTTTGGCGTGGAGGCTTGAAGTCCATACCACCGGCGGCACGGAAGATGAAAATAAGTGCTACGTTCAAAAATCCCAGGGCGACAACAAGCGGCATCTTCGCACCGCTCTCCCACAGAGGTCGGACTCGCTCGTAAATTGGCGGCGGCGTCGGAGCCTGAACGCTGCGCGACGGCATCAGTCGCGACGAAGAGGGTTCGTCCGCGCGAGCGGTCACTTGCAAAGATGGGAACACGTATATGAGCTCTCCAGCATCCGAAGCTTCGGCAAATCCACCGAAACGCGTCAAGACCTCGAGCATGTAGCCCTCGTGCATCCTTCGAACGTCTCGCTCGGCATCCGCCTTCCTTCTGAAAAGTCGTCGCGCGTGCGCGACAAGGTCGAAAACCACGGCAAATAACCCGTTTCGAACTTCGCTATGATCCTCTTTCGTGAGGAGATACGTGTCTAAAAACGGCGCCACTTGCTCGGCGAACACGCAGCCTTTGTTCACTCGCAAAAGCGCCCCGACAGCGCGCCATCGCCTGGTTTCCAAATTATCGTTCGGATCACCTCTTCCGAAAACAAACGCGAATATGCTTTCAAAAAATGACAACTCACGATCGCGGTCGAGCCAATCGTCTTCTTCCTCTTCTTCATCGCCATCAACGCCGTCGCCGCCTCTTCGCGGGCCGACGTTTGTCGGCGGCGGCGCGTTCGCTCGCCCTGCGGGATCCCCACTTCCTCCATCGTCACCGCCACCGCCACCGTGTCCGCTGCCGCCAACGCGCGGTTTACTCACTGGAACGCCCTCCGCGACGCCATGCGCGCGATCAAACGCGCGCGCTCGTTCGAATCGCATAACGTCGTTCCAATACGCGAGTTCAATCAAATCGCGCATCCACAGGTAGTACCAGAAATCCGCGTTCACCCCTCGTCCGTGCCCGACGTACGTGGGTAACACCGGCGTCGACCCTCCACCTCCTCCTCGTCCCTGGTGGCCTCGAGAAAGCGCGATGACGACCAACGCGATGACTGCGAGCGCCGTCAACGCCGCCGAGACGACGAGGAAAGACCCAAACGCGGCCCTCACCGCGCGCATCGTCGTTCGCCACGCCGCCCGACGCGCTCGGCGCGCGCGTTCGCTCACATCACGGGCTAAGATGGCCGCGCGCACGCGCACGGGGACTACGTAGATGACTTCTCGGGTTTCTTCGTCGACATCGAGATGACCACCGCTCAGATGGACGGCAAAGATGACGCGTTGGCGCAGAGCGTCCGCGGAATCATCCAGCGCGGGGCCTTCGGAGAGGAGTAAGTCACCGAGCGTAAACCGCGGGCCGACTCTTTCGAGCGCGAGATGGAGCTCGCGGTCGCTCATGGCTCGGAGTGCGGATTAGCGGCGCTCGCGACGAGCTATTTGTTGAATACAAAGCTAAATGCGAACAACGTAGGACGAACTCTTGGTCATGTAACGAATCCATCTGTGTGGATTTCGCGGTGGGTCATCGCGATGACGAGGCTCGTTGGAAGAGCCGACGACTTGGAGGTAGCGCACGGCGAGGTCGCTCGCGCTAAAGGTTGGAATCTGAAACGTCAACGATAGCGGACCAATCTCTCGACGAACGTTTGGAATGCGCTCGGATTGCAGCGAGATTTGTACAGAACACTCGTGATCGGAACCGCCGGGTAGTTTTTTGAACTGCCAGACGATTTGCTTTTCGGCGGCGTCGTACATGACGTGCTGCGTGCTTGCCGTGACGTGCTTTGGCAATCGAGCAGTGGCGCCAATCGCACCTTTGGGGATTGGCAAGGTTACGATACACCCCGTACACGTGTGTTTTGCGTTAAAGTCAGCGTAGAGCTTGAGCTCGATGCCCACTTTGTACGGTACGCTCTCGTCGATGATCGGTACGATTCTAAATGGAGGCTTGAAGTCGTCGGCGCTTCGATAGTGCATCAACGAAAACTCCCCTTGTGGCGGTCGTAAACTTATCGTACGATCGATGTCGAACTGATCCAAGTTTGCCGTCTCGTGGAAGTTGCAATCATCGAGGATGACGCCTGTATACGCGCCACCCGCGCTCGCACCTTTCCCGCCAATGGTCAAGTCTTCCGACAGCGCCAGCTTCACCTTTGTGTCCTCACCTTGCAAAAAGTTCCGTACTTGAATGTGCCCATTGATCTCAGACGTTACTACATCTCCATTCGCGTTGAACGTCACGTTCACTTTCTCGATGATGTCCACGAAAATCTCATCCCGAGTCGTCGCGCTCGACGCGCTCACCACGCTCTTTTGCGTCGCGCTGCTAGAAACTCTATTCACCCCACTCGCCACCGACGCCGCGTTCATTAAATTAATCGCCGCCTTGGTCGGAAAGTTGACTCTCATCCCCAGATTATTTTTAAACATCGTCTCAACCTTCTGTCCCGCCTTGAGCGCCCCCGCCGCGATTTTCGTCGAATCCGCCTTTGCGCTCACCAGCATCCCCGCCAACCCCCCTCCGATTTCCACCGGTTCGTTACACACCCTCTCGCGAAGCATCTCCGTCGACGTCGTTTGTGCGTATCCATAATCCATCGCCTCATCGATCACCTCGTACACCAACGTCGCGTTTTTCCTCACCGCGTCCTCCGTCAGCGCGCCGCAATAATCCTTCACCAATCTCGCCAACCGATGCAAAAGTTCTAATATCACGCTCCCGCTCGCGTTTCGCGTCGTCGTCGCGACAAAGTACAGCCCACTCGCCTTGACGTGCGCGTAATTCACCCCATCCTCGCGAAAAACCGCCGGCGCGCCGCTATATTCCCGAGAATGTTCGCCCATCGCCGATTCCTCCGCATCCTCTTCGCCGTCCTCACGCCGCCGCGAGCGCGCCCACGCGCGCACGGTTCGATAAAACGTCTCGTGCGTGCGTCGAGGCAAGTCCCTGCGGAAGTCTTTCGTCACCAGCGCGTCCCCGCGCGGGCTCAGGATGAAGAATTGCGACAGCATGACGGTCGCGTCGCGTTGTGTCGCGTTTAACGCGCGCGTCACAGACGCGCGCGCCGCGTCCACGCGCGCCTCGCGACGCCGCGCGTCGCGCGAGACGATCTTCATGTCCGCCGCGCGCTCGGAGGCGCCGACGTCGACGCGCGCGACGACGAACGCGACGACGACGGTTCAAGATGCGAACGGCGGCGTGAGCGCGGCGTTCGCGCTGACGCTGAGCGTCGTCAGCAGCGTGTCGCTCGTGATCGTGAACAAACACTTGATCAGCATTCTCGGGTTCAGAGAGGGTGCGTCGCGCGCGACGCGCGAGGGCGCGCGCGAGGCCGGAGGGCGTCCGCTCGCGTCCGGACGCGTTTCCGGAGTTTTGGATTTTTGGAAATTTCGCGAGACGCGGGGCGACTGACGACGGAGAAACGCGGCGCGATGGCGATCGCAGTGACATTTTTGACGGCGATGCACATGGTGCTCACGGCGTTGGTGCTTCGCGCGGCGGCGAGGATGGGGTACTTTGAAAAGAAGTCGGTGGGGAGGGCGGAGGTGGTGAAGTTTGGCGTGTTGAACAGCGCGTCGATCGCGCTGTTGAACTTATCGCTAGGATTTAATTCGGTGGGGTTTTATCAGATGACGAAACTGAGCATCATTCCCGTCACCGTGGGGTTACAGATGACGTATTTTAACAAGAAATTCAGCGCTGGGGTGAAGATGAGTTTGTTGGTGCTGCTCCTCGGCGTCGGGGCGTCGACGGTGACGGATGTGCAGCTCAACGCGACGGGGAGCGTCGTCGGGGGGTTATCCGTGGTCACCACGGCGTTAGGACAGATATTGACCGGATCGATGCAACAAAAGCATCAAATCAGCTCAACGCAGCTGCTATGCGCGTCGGCACCGTGGATGGCGATGACGCTCATGATCCTAGCCCCGCCCGTGGACGGCGTCCTGAACGGAGGTAACATCCTCGAGTCGAGCTACTCCAACGAGGTCCTCATCGTCGCCTTCATCTCGTGCGGTCTCGCCATCGCGGTAAATTTCGCCACTTTCGCCGTCATCGGCAAGTGCTCCGCCGTCACCTACCAAGTCGTCGGTCATTTGAAAACCATGCTCATCCTCGGTTTCGGTTTCGCCGTCGTCGGCGACCCAATCGTCGCCAAGAACGTCTTCGGTTTGCTCGTCGCTCTTTGCGGCATGTTCCTCTACGCTCGCGCCGAGATGCGCGCTCGCGCCGTCGCCACCGCCGCGCCTCGTCGCGCTTCGGCGGACGAGGAATCAGCCGCTGGAAAGTAGTCGTGCAATCCGATTCGCGTCCTTCGCCTCGCGAAACCCCGGCGCCGCGACGGGGCCTGCAAAACCTCAAGCCTGTCGCCCCATCGCTCGTCCCGCACACGCGCGCGCGCGACGCCCGCGACGCCCGCTGCGCTCGCGCGAGATGCCTCCGGGTGATCTCAGTCGCATGGACCCGCGCCAGGTGCGAACGCGACGCGACGCGACGCGACACGGCGCGCGCGCTCGCGCGTCGTCGCGACGCCCCAGGGCTCGAGCGCCGCGACGCGCGATGAAAACGCGCGCGACGACGCGCGGACGCGCGCGAAGGGCGATCGGCGACGAAGACGCGAACGATAACGTCAATAGACGCGCGACGCGCGCGCGAACGGACGAGAGCGGCGAAGAGGGACGCGCGAGACGCGACGGGAAGGCGCGCGAGGACTGACCCGAGCGGGACGCGCGCGCGACGGACGAAACAGGTGCCGGCGCTGGTGATGCGAAGCGTGGAGAACGCGCGGACGGCGTTAGACGATGGAAAGGTAGACACGGCGATAAAAATGATGAAGAGCACGGACGCGCTGTGCTCGAGGGTGGTGGCGCCGCCGACGGTGCACGGGATAGCGTTGAGGGTGCTCGCGGACGCGTACATGGAGAAGGCGGCGGGACGGACGGAGAGCGGGACGGTAGAGGCGAGCGAGAGCGGAGAGGACGCGGCGAAAGATAATGGTAAAGAAGAGGCGGAAGAGGAGTCTGATTACGTTGATTGCGCGAAGAGGACGCTGAAGAAGGCGCTCGATATTTGCAAGGTGCACGACGGGAAAGCCGGGATGCCTCGGTTTATGGTGCAGGATTTAGCCGGTCGCATGGGAGATCTCTACGCAGCGCAAGGGGAAATTTTTAGACAAGAAGGGAACTATAAAGAAGCGCTTCGCTCGCTTCGCCTGGGCATAGGAAAGTTTGAAGTGCTCGGGGCGAACGAGTTTGTCGGCGCCACCTACAATCGCGTCGCGTACTGCTACATGGAGAAAGAGCAGTGGAAAGAGGCTCTGGAAGAGCTTCAAAACGCCGAGCGAATCGTGAACGGGGTCGAGGCCGAGTCCGCCATCTTGAGCACGACTTTCGCCTACCGAGGCGAGTGCTTAAAGAGACTCGATAAAATCCAACTCGCCCGCGCGGCGTTCGAAAGCGCTCTGAAATTCGGCATGGCGAGCGGTAACGAGGGCGTCGTCCGCGAGGCCGAAGAATTTCTAGCCCAAACCCAACAGCACAGCACCGTTGACGACTCTGCTTTCCTTTAACGGACGGCTGGGTGATTTTTCGGCGATTAGACGTCTCCGCCGCGTCTCGGCTCATGAGCGCGTCCCGAGCGTCCAAACCTCTTCTCACTCTTCGCCGCGCGACACTTGAAATTGACATAGCAGCGCAACATTCACTCGCGCCGCCGCTCGCGCGCCCCCCCGTCGCGCTTTCGCGGCGCCTTCGACGCCAGTCCTCGACGCTCGACGCTTCGTTCCCCACCGCGCACTGTTTACCCATACGACATCGCGCCCTCGAAAATCTCGACGCCGACGCGAAAAAGCGCACGATTGATTGCATCCACGCCAGCACACGCCGGCGCGCGCGCCGCGGAGCGCCTCTCGACGCGCGCTCGACATGCGAGGCGCCGCAAAACTTCGATCCGATCGCGCCGACGTCGCGCGCCCGAGCTCGACGAGCGATCTCGCCGCGCGCGGCGCGCGACAGTCGACGAATCGCGACGATCCGAACGGCCTCGGCGCGTCGACGACGGCGCGACGCGCGAGCGACGACGACGCGCGAGCGATGGCGCGATCGAAATCACCGCCGATCGACGCGCGACGGGAGCGAAGGATGAGCGCGGGCGCGCGAGACGCGAGGACGTGGCGAGCGTTCGCGCGGGGACGGGTGGACGGCACGGGGGTGCGGTTGAGCGCGCTGACGGTGTTGTTTTTGTCCTTCGTCGTGCTCACGGAGTGGATACGCGATCGCGAGGGAGAAAAGTTTAGTGCGTTTACGCCGAGGTTGATTCGGTCGAGACACGTGCTGGACGTGACGACCGGGGAACGGGTGATGATGACGGAGGAACGCGCGCGAGGGAGCGGATTGAACGCGGGGAACGCGAGCGGAGCGGCGGCGGCGAATTTGCGAACGTACATGGATCACGGCGTGGTGCGACTGGAGGCAGAGGTGTGTGGATCGACGTCGCTGATGGCGCTCACGGTGTTCGCGGTGTGCGCGAGCATTGGGTTGAACGATATCATGTGGACGGCGTCGAGACAGAGGCGAAGAGTGAGTTCGACGGTTATGTACATCACGATTATCGCGTGTTACACGCACTATTTGATGGTTCAAGGGTCGGATTTGCTCATGAAGAGCATTGAAGGGACGTACTACTCGCTGTTGCGATATTTGGAGTGGATGCTCACGACGCCCGTGCTGCTGATTTTGGTGTTTCAACTTCACGCTCTCGTCGTCGGCGGAGCAAAGTCGAGATTTCGCACGGAAATGTACGCCATCTGCGTCGCGGATGAAATCATGCTCATCACCGGCATGCTGGTGAATGAAATGAACGGCACGGTGCGAGGTATGCTTCTCACCGTGTCAATCGGTTGCTTCATGTACGTCATCACTACGTGCATTCAACTCTTTCGCGAGGTGCTCGCGAACGAGCTCACCAAGGGCGATCGCACGAGATTTGTCATCCTCGCCATCGCCAAGACGGTGTGCTGGACGTCGTTCCCCTTGGTCTTCATGGCAAAAGAGCTGAACTACATCGATACGAGCGCCGAACACGAGTGGTTTTTGAGTTGTGACGTGTTGACCAAGGCGGCGTACTGCCTATTGCTCTCCGCCGGGAACATTCGCGTCCTCGACGCCGCTCGTGACGAAGAGATGGCTGACATCGAGCGCTTGACCAAAATGCAGCGAGATTTCTTCTTCAACATCACTCACGAATTGCGCATGCCTCTGAACTCCGTGATAGGCTTCAACACCTTGGCGGTGGAATCCGGTGAGTTGACGGATGTCGCCGACGGCTTTATCAAAAATTCCCTCACCTCAGCCGAGGCGTTGCTCGGGTTGATTAATCAAGTCCTGGACTACGCCAAGTTCAACCGCAAGGGCGCCGAAGTCGACCAGGCGCATGGGCTAGAGCTGACCAACGACGATTTCACCATCGAAGAGCTCATAGATCAAACTTTGAGCATCTCTCAGCGTCAAGACTACACTGGAAACGTCTTCGTGCGCATCGATCCGAGCTTGTTTCGCATGACGTACAAGAGTGACTTTTTCCGTTTGCGTCAATGTCTCGTGAACGTCGTGAACAACGCGTTGAAGTTTTCCAGTAATCTCGATCGATCAGGGAACGTCATAATCGATGTTCGCGGCTATCTCGAGGAGCAGGAGGCGCGCCTGACGTTTTCCGTCGAGGACAACGGTGTGGGCATTCCGGAAGAGAAACAGAGCGCTGTCTTCGTGCCGTTCAGCCAGCAGTCCGACTACTCCGCGCTCCGTGTGCAAGGCACCGGTCTCGGTCTTACTATCACGAAGACTATCATCGAGCTCATGGGAGGCGTTATCGACTTCACGTCTCGAGAAGACGTCGGCACAAAGTTCAACATCACGCTTCCGCTCGGGTACAAGGCGACGGAGAAACAACACACGGCGCCGCGAGACTTGAAGGTGCTCATCGGGCTTCGCCCTGGCTTGCAAATGCGCACCGTTCGAAATATTTTAGCGTGCTATCAAGTTAACGTGCAAGATATGCTCGAAGTTGGTCTCGAAGACGCTCAGGATCGCGAACAAGTGGAGCATTACGTGCGACACTCGCACAAGGCAAACAGACCCGCGGTGTTGTGCATCGAAGAAGAGCAGTATTTCGCACACGAAAGCTGGTTGAATTCGATCGATCCCGAACCTCACATCTTGATCATATCCAAGTCTTCGAGAATGAAAGACTTGCCGCATTCCGCGTGTAAGCGAGCCATCATGAAGCCGATAGCGATGTCAGCGTTCATCGAGACGCTCGAATACCTCGCGGCGGACGCGAAGAACGGCGAAGTCGACGAGAACGCGATGAGAACACGCGGTCTCGGAGGGAGAGACGAGAGCACTTCGAGTCTCGCTGAAAACTCTATGATGAGAAGTGAGAGAACTTCAAGTGACTCCAAACGTGCGCCCAAGTCTAGCGCAGAGCAGCCTGACATCGACATCAGCTCCATGCGCGTGCTCCTCGTCGAAGACAACAGGCTGAATCAGCAAGTGGCGATTCACTCGATGAAAAGATGTAACGTATTCGTCGATGTCGCTGAGAATGGTTTGATCGCGACGCACAAAGTCGAAGACACCATTCGTGGGAACTCCAAACCTTACGACGTCATTTTCATGGACATGATGATGCCCGTGATGGATGGAATCGACGCGACGAGGCGAATTCGCGAGATGGAACAAAGCGCCCCGCCTGGGTACAAGCGTAATCTGATCGTCGCCTTGAGCGCAAACGTCGGACCCGAGCATACACTTGCGGTCACGGAAGCTGGATGTGATGGTTCACTCGGGAAACCATTCTACCCGAGCACGTTGCGCTCGCTTTTGTATTCCATCTTTCTCGACGAATACGAAGGCTTCGAGGGTGAGACGATGAACACGGCGTCGAGGCCCGGACACTGAAAACGTGATCCGTGCGATGCAACTACTACTACTGTACAGTTGCACAGTACTGTGCAGTAATCTATTACAGTAATAAACCCGACTTTATGCGCGGGATGAATGGCATAAATCTCATAGTATATGGGGACCGGACCGCCGGGACGTGATATTTTTACTGTATGGGTCACGACTCGTAGTTGGGGGTACTCTTATGAAACGTCGTAATTACACTGTATCTAGGGTTTATCAACTAGGGTTTAGATGTCAAAAATCGCCGAGGTTCCACTGTAAACGCACCAAAAACGGACCTTTTCTAAAACTCAATATTTGCTAGGGTTTAGCGTCTACTGCGGTCGGGTGGAGTACGCCAGGAAGTGACGCCCGTTGTGGCACGACAACGCCGGTGTTCATTGCAGACATCGCCGCACGTCATGTCTGACGACGGAGGAAGCGTTTCGGATGTAGATTACACGACGCCTCATTCGCGCGTCGGCGCCAGTGGTGCCGAAGACGATGGTCCCGGCGACCGGGGGGACTCTACGCAAACCCCACGGCGAGCGATTCCCCGGAGAAGGACCTCGGAGTACGGCCCGCGGAGGCAGTTTGAATCGCCTGCAAAGGTGGAAATGGAGCGAAAACACAATGCAAACTCGCAAACGATGATCCGACCTAAGCGCGCGATGGCGATCGACGTCGCGACGCTCAGGCACGTGTTTGAAAGAATTGATAAGAATGGCGATGGTGAGATCGACCCAGCCGAATTCTTGGAAGCCTGATCGGATGACCCAGAAGTCGGAGAACTTCTTACCGTCGGGTCAGATATTGCATGTTCGACGGATTCGATTGACGCCGCGGAGAAATTGCGCCGTGCGCAGAATATCTTCGACAAAATCGATGCAGATCAGAGTACGAGGGTCACTTTTGGTGAGTTCAAGAGATATTTCGAGCTCAGGGCGAAAATGCCGGCAAAACAGGCGACACCTCTTAGCCTGGACGCGCCGCTCGAATTCATGATCGAAACCTTGAGCAGTTTTTCGACATGATCGACAAAGACAGGGATGGTGAAATATCCATGGTGGAGCTTTCGCAAGCCTGGATGAATGAGAATATCGGTGAACGTCTATGCAAAACTTGGCAAGCGTACCCAAAGAACAAAAAGCTATCCCGGGTGGACACTGATAGAATAGTAACCCATATACAAAACATTTACCTTCGTATAGAAGCTGATCGAAACGAAACTGCCGGGGTCACGTTCTCCGAGTTTGTTCAATACTTCGTGAAAGATACGCCCCAGCCAACCGAGCCCGGAGAAAGGAAGGAAGCAATCATTCATCCGGTCGTGGAGCC
>Ga0228650_1000347_pt1 | contig 17100 bp, 9 predicted proteins | sample 62DmetaG_FD_183171 | JGI IMG/M metagenome (GOLD analysis project Ga0228650, IMG submission 183171) | Seawater microbial communities from Monterey Bay, California, United States - 62D | ecosystem: Environmental > Aquatic > Marine > Coastal | place: USA: California | collected 2016-10-28
CACTAAAATCTGTTCTAGAAGAGCATTTCAATTGCCCCTGTTTTATCAATAACGATGGAGATCTTTTTGCCTACGGTGAAGCCTTAGCTGGAACACTTCCAGATATTAATGCTGCATTGAAGGCAGCTGGAAATACTAAAAAATTTTCAAATCTCATTGGTGTCACATTAGGAACTGGAATTGGATGTGGTCTTGTAATTAATGGCACTTTATTAACTGGCGATAACGCTTCGGGTGCCCAAATTCATAATATGTCCAACCTGCACAATCCCCATTGGAATGTTGAAGAAAGCATCAGCACTAGAGCAATTCAGCGTGTGTATGCAAAAAAGGCAAATATTAAATTAGACCTTGAGCTAATGCCTAAGCACATACATGAAATTGCCCGAGGCAAGACAGGAATAAACAAAGAAGCAGCGCTATATTCTTTTAATCAATTTGGGAAGGCATTGGGCTTTGTTTTGGCTGACATACTCAATTTAATTGATGGATTAATTGTCATAGGTGGTGGTATTTCGACCGCTTGGGAGCTGTTTGCTCCGGCTATGTTTGGGGCAATACAAAGAAAACATCAATTGTCAAATGGTAATACTGTTGACCGAACTACGATACAAGTTTTTAATATTGAAAACGAACAAGAAAAACAAAGCTTCCTAAAAGGAGCTATGTCAGAAGTTTGGGTTTCGTCAAAGAATACCATCGCTTATGACACCATGCCCAGAACGGCTGTCATTCGTTCTGCAAACGGAGCAAGTAAATCTATTTCGATAGGAGCTTATTATTTTGCCATTTCACAACTTAACAACTGAAATCATGATTAAACAAGGATTCATATTCATTTCCATTATTTCTCTTTTAATTTCTTGTTCAAATCATAGAAATCCAAAAAACCCTGCCAACTTTGTACCTTCATTATACGAATTGTCAGGGAAATGGGTATCTACAGACACCATTGATATGGAGCCTTCTATCCGAAACTTTCAGGGACAAGCATCTGTAAACCGTGATTTGACTTCCATTAGCTGGTTAGCCGCAACGCCCTTTTCTGGTGGATATCACTCTGGCACTATGCGTGTTAATGGAAAAACACCCATTTGTAAGGAGTTTAAATGGGAAGCTACACAAGCCTTGAGAAAAACTAAAGTTGATGGGGTTGAAATGTTAAGTGCTACTCGAATGATTCCAAATGAAAATACGATTTTGTGGGAAGTTACTTTTACAAATATATCTGATAAAACGAAGCAGTTAAAAATTGAACAAGATCAAATCGGTTTCATCAGCAAATTTGAACAAGAAGAATGGCAATGGTGGTATCCTTATCCTACATTGACTGGGAAAACGACCGCAAGGACCGATGAGGTAGAAAATATCAGAGATTACATCGGGCAGAATATTTATAGTAAAGAATCCATGCTGACGGAGTTGATAAATGGCAAACCGACAGAAACGATGAAAAAAGCTGTTTGGCCAACAGACAAAGAAATTCTTAATGCCACGCAATTTGAAGCAACAACTGAAAATGAGATACTTCGTATTTCGGATACTGAAACTTCGACTATCACTTTATTTAAAAACAATACGCCAGCAACTTTAATTGAATCATTTAGTTCAGGCGGGACATCTACTTGGGATTTAATATTAGAACCCAACACTGTTAAGAGCATACGTTTTGCTATGGCATTTGGTGATGATTTAGATAAGATAAAAAAGCGCGTTACTTTAAATGACCAAGCCTTTGATCAAAAATGGCAAGAAGTAGAAACTGTTTGGGAACACAAATGGCAAGAAATTTTCAAGCCCAATAATGAGATAATTTCTGGGGCTTTTCCAATTTTAGAAAGTAACGATACGGATTTGAAACAAGTGTATTACAAAGGCCCTTTAACCATGCTCTACTTAATGCATACCAATTTACCCCTGCATGAAAAAGTATTTTTAACCGGAGGACCTCGATGGGGCGCTTCAATAACTTTCTTTTGGGACATCACAGAATGGTCAACATTGTGGGCGGTTGTTGATCCAGAAATGATGAAAGAACATTTAAGCTCTTGGATTAAAATTGATCCTAGCAAACACTATGGACAGGACAATTTTGGCGGTAAAGGGGTAGGCAATGGATATTCTGCAAACTATTGGGCACTATTTCAAATGGTTCGCTCCTACATAACGATCTCTGGTGATACTTCTTTTCTAGATACTCAAATTGCAGGACAAACCGTACTACAGCATTTAGTACATTATGCCACAAATTGGAACCGAATTTCAATTTACGGCAATGATGGCGCCAATCAGGATGTTTATAAATTAGCTGATTTTGGAGATGACGAATGGAATTTGTTAGAATGTGTTCCAACCTACAAGCACATTGTTCCTTCTTTTAATGCTGGTTATATATGGATGATGCGTGAGACTGCCTCATTTTTTGAGTTGAAGGGTGAATATGAAAAAGCAAATGCTATGCGAGTTCAGGCATCCGAAATGATTGATAGATTGTTACAATTATATGCTGGTGATGGAGTTTGGAATAGCCTGTACCCCAATGGAAAAAAAATTGAAGTAAGACATTGCTTAGATTTTATGTTCTTAGGGCGATATATGCCAAACGACATTCCAAAAGTTATCAAACAAGAAATGATGGATTTTGTATATCGTGAATTGATTACCGATAATTGGATGCGAGCACAATCCCTACAAGATATGGCTGCAAAAGATTCTGACAGAGCTGATCATGGGCCTTTAGGTGCTTTTGATGGTTGGCCTGCAGGTACCATGGATGCGCTAACCCAATTGGGATTCCCAGAGAAAGCTTTGGATTTTTATCATGCCATCAAACCTGTCACTGATGAAGGAATTTGGGCGCAAGCACACGAACTATGGGGTGAGGATAAAAATGAAAAAAATGCCAAAGTTCGTATTGCTAAAAGAGGTTGGCACAACAGAGATTCTTCTGCAGGTATAGCAATTTCTCAAGTAATGCTAAAGAATTTCTTTGGATTTTATCCAGATTTGGAAGGATTAATTCTTCAACAAAACAATTGGGATTTTACTGGGACTTTACATCATGTAAAATACAAGAACGAGTATTACAAACTAGTCGCCACGGATGGGAAAGTAGAAATGATAAAAGAATAATCTCATGAAAAAACTGTTGTTTTTTATAACCCTGATTAATGCACTACAAAGTTCTGCACAAAAGCAACCTGCGGATTATGTTGATCCTATGATTGGCTCACATGATTCTAGATGGATAATGTTTCCTGGCCCAACACGTCCTTTTGGCATGGTAAAATTAAGTCCAGATAATCAAGAATTGGGTTGGAAAGCTGGTTATGAATATGAAGCAGATAATATTGCTGGGTTTAGTCATTTACATTCATGGACGATGGCTGGACTTCGAACCATGCCAACGGTGGGTGAATTAAAGATCAATGAGGGAACTGAAAATGACCCAGATTTGGGTTATCGATCAAGGTTTAGCCATAACAAAGAACATGCAGAAACGGGGTATTATTCTGTAATTTTAGACGACTATGATATTAGGGCAGAATTGACAACAACTAAAAGGACAGGATTTCAACGTTACACATTTCCTGAAAGCAAGGAAGCTAGAATCTTAGTTGATTTGTTGATTCCGTCGGAATATGGATATGAAATTTTTTATACCGAAATAACAAAGGTTAGCGACACCGAAATTCAAGGAAAATCGTATCAACAAAGTTTACGGAAAGCAAATTACAACGAGTATATCTTACATTTTGTAATGCGATTCGACAAACCCTTTAAAAGCTTAAATGGCTGGGTTAAAGATGATATTTTAACTGATGTTGACCGTGTGTCATCAGAATTTGGACATAAGGATGTTGGAGCCTATTTAAGTTTCAATACAAAAAAAGGAGAACAAATTCAGGTACAGACAGGAATTTCGTTGGTGAGTATAAATCAAGCACGTTTGAATTTAGAAACAGAACTAAATCCGTTTAATTGGGATTTTGACGCCGTTGTTAAGGATTCTAAAGACGAATGGAATACATTATTGTCCGCTATTGAGGTTGAGGATACCAGAGAGGATCTAAAAACTAAGTTTTACACCAATTTATATAGAGTATATGCAGGTAGAACAACATGGAGCGATGTAAATGGCAAATACATTGACATGTACGAGAAAGAACAGCAGTTGTTAAATCCCAACATGTCAATATATGGCAGTGACGGTTTTTGGATTACATTTTGGAACATTAATCAAGTTTGGTCTTTGGCCACTCCAAAAATTGCAAGTAATTGGGTAAAATCTATGCTCGAAATATATGACAAAGGTGGGTGGTTACCTAAAGGGCCCACGGGAATAGAATATTCAGGTATTATGGTGGCTTCGCACCAAATTTCATTATTGACAAATGCATACCATAAGGGCATTAGAGATTATGATGTTGAGAAACTCTACGAAGCGATTACAAAACTTCAAACTGAACCTGGAAAACCACACGAAGCAGGGGGGTATGTAGGAAATAGACATTTAAAAGCATATACGGAAAAAGGCTATGTCCCCGATGAAGTAGGTCCAGTATCTAATACCTTGGCATATGCTTATGACGATTGGACTGTGGCTCAAATGGCAAAAGCACTAGGTAGAGAAAAAGATTATAAATACTTCACAAAAAGAGCATTTAACTATAAAAATGTGTTTGACACATCAGTTGGATTTATGAGAAGAAAACACGAAGATGGGTCTTGGGTTAAAGACTTTAAAATGTATGGAGATGTTGCTTGGTTAGGTCCAGGTTATGTTGAAGGAAATGCATGGCAATACACTTTTTTTGTTCCTCATGACATAAATGGTTTGGTCGATTTAGTCGGCTTAGATACTTTTAATAATCGTTTGAATGATGGATTTGAAACTTCTGCGCCACACAAATTTAACTCAGAACACTTAGGCAGCAACTCCCTAGATGGCATGGGTGTGTTACCTATTAACCACGGAAACCAGCCCAATATGCAGGCAGCCTATTTATTCAACTATTCTACCAAACCCTGGTTAACCCAAAAATGGGCCAACGAAATCATGGATAATTATTATGGAGATGATCCTATAGGGGGTTGGAAAGGTGATGAAGATCAAGGACAAATGGGTGCATGGTATGTCATGAGCGCTATGGGTTTATTTCAGATGGATGGAGGCGCATCAGTAAATCCGATATATGAGATTGGGAGTCCGCAATTTAAAAAAGTAATCATTAACCTTGACCCCACATACTATAAAGGAGGAATTTTTAGTATTGAAGCTAAAAATGTTTCAGATGTAAATATATATGTTCAATCTGCAACACTTAACGGAAAACCTTTAAACAAAACTTGGTTCTACCATCACGAACTGATTAATGGGGGTTCATTAATTTTAGAAATGGGAGCTACTCCTAACAAAAATTGGGGATCAAATATTGAAGATGTTCCACCATCAATGAGTACTGTTTTATCACAAGAGGAGATAAATGAAATTATGCACTATGACAAGCTTGGTGAAGAGTTAGAAGAGTGGAATCGTGCAATCAAGGCCTATTACTATCATAAAAAAGAGCATTTCGAGTTTTTGCCAAACACTAAAAATGAAATTATATTTTTAGGGAATAGCATCTCCGATAGTGCTGAATGGGCTGAATTGTTTCAAAACCCTAATATTAAAAATCGAGGTATTGGTGGAGATGATACCGACGGTATTTTAGATCGCTTAACTGAAGTAACAGAATCAAATCCTGACAAAGTTTTTATTATGATAGGGACTAATGATTTGGCATATGGGAAGTCAGTTGAGTATGTGATTGAAAATCATAAGAAAATAGTGACTCAGATTAAAAAAAACAGCCCAAAAACAAAAATATTCATACAAAGTATTCTGCCAGTTGATGAAGTATTACATCCTACAAGGCCAAATGCGAGCATCAAAAAAATTAATAATGCACTTAAAGAAATATCGGATAACGAAAATCTTATCTATATAGATTTGGCGAGTGAATTTGACGATGAAAATGGTAAGCTAGATAAAAAATACAGCATAGATGGTTTACACATCAATGGGCTTGGATACCAAAAATGGATGGAGATTATTGAACAACATATAAGTCAGTAATTAAAATAGAGTTTTATGAAAAAATACATTATCATAACGCTATGCACAATTTCTGTTCTTGGGTTAACCCATTGCAAATCCCCCAAACCTGTATTAGCTCAAAACAAACAGCAGAAAATACTTCCAGACACATTATCCAGCTTTAGTGTTCGTGCTGCAGACGAATGGACAACGATTTTTTACAGAAAACATGGTTGGTTTGGAGCGGATGGTATTTTCTCTATTAATTTAAATGGTGTAGAACATCAACCTGCCAATAAAATAGATAAGGTATTTATGTACTTTTCTGATACCATGACAGGTAAGGTAATTGGTAATGACTCTGTTCAAAACTTTAAAATGGTTAATAATTCTTATGCTACTTTAACGGGAATTTCACCCGAAAAAGAATCTGTTGAGATATATCTTAATACCGATAAAAATGGAAGCCCAACAAATTATTTCAGTCCAAATTCCCAAAACTCTAAACCAAACGAATATTATTGGTTTGGTGATGGCTTTGTAAATCAAGAAGACGATAATTCAATTAATATATTTGGGTATCGCGTGATTGACAATAGCGAAAAATCATGGGATTTCGAATTAACAGGGGTCACGCTTATCATCATTCCTAAACATTCAAAAGCACCATTTAATGAGCACACTCAAATTGACGCACCACTTTTTATGGATATTGAAGGAGTTGGAAAAGGAACTTTTGGCTCGGCAATTTATGTGAACACTAAAAAGGCGGGCGCAACGAATCCAGACGGTTTTCTATATATATACGGATTGTTAGACCCTAACAAAAAATTGGTGGTTGCGCGTGTAAGGCCTAAGAATCTCAGAAAATTTGACACTTGGCGCTATTGGGATGGCAAGAACTGGAACAAGGACATTAACAGAGTGAAACCTATAACCAACAGGGTTTCGAACGAGCTCAGTTTAACTGCTATGGAAGATGGTCGATTCTTATTGGTATTTCAAGAAGATGGCATAGGCAACCATACCGCAATTCGCATTGCAGAAAGTTTTACTGGACCTTTTGGGCCCATACAACGTATTTGGAAAGCACCAGAAGTAAATGAGCCACCAGGTATCATTCCGTATAACGCAAAAGCACATCCTGTTTTATCTACAGATGATGAATTGTTAATAAGTTATAACACGATATCTTTTGATTATTTCAACGATATTTTGAAGTACCCACATATGTATAGACCCCGTTTTTTCTGGTTACAAATAATTAATGAATAACCTATAATTTAAGAATGAAAGCATTACTACCTTCACTCATTGCCATTTGTTTATTGATTAGTTGTAGAGAAAAAAACAAATATCAACTAGATAAAAATATTCTCATCTACTTTGGTGAAAAACATAAAAAAGAATTTCAAAAATTGGGAGCTTATTACGAAAACTCTTTGCAAATAGATTCTTTAAATGTAGAAGCTATGGTAGGTGTTGCTGAGTCAGAAATTTTGATTTATGCATTTGGCTACGTACCAAATTCATCGGTTATGACAAAAGTGGAATCCTATTATGAAAAGGCCTATAAATTAGACTCTTTAAACACAAATGTTCAAAAGTTAAAAGGGGTGATTCACTTTATAAAAAAAGAATGGGAAAAATCTGAAATTGCCTTTAAAAAGTCCATTGACAAGGACCCTGAAAACCTAAATAGTCGTCATTGGTATTCTTTATATTTAATGGCCATGAAACGTGTAGATGAATCTATGGAACAGTCTGATATTATATTAGGATTAGATAAAAATGAAGATTTTTTGCTGGCTAGAGGATCTCTGTACTATTTTCAATCTAAGTTTAAAGAAATGTTGCCGTTGATGCATAAGGCTATAGAAAATGATCCTGAAGTTCCTTGGGCATATGATTGGTTAGGGATGGCATACAATGGATTAAAAGAACATGATGAAGCGATTAAAACTTACATAAAAGCCTTTAATTTATCAGACGGCACCGTAGAAGTTGGAGGTGGACTGGGACATGCCCTTGCTGATGCTGGAGAAATTGTGTTAGCAAAACAAATGAGTAGCTTTTATGACCAAGCTGTAAAAAAACAATATTTACCCGCAGTACAACGTGCATTTATTCATATTGGTTTAAAAGAATTCGACAAAGCAATTCAATTGTTGGAGCAAGCTTATGATGAACAATCTTGGTTTTTGCTATTTATGCAAATGGAGCATTGGTATGACCCGTTAAGGAACGATCCCCGTTTTCATGATATTGTTGAAAGAATGGGTTTTCCTAAATAATTCTATCGATAGCAGTGAAATTGAAACATTTTGGCCAAAATTTAACTATTTTATTAAAAGTTGTTTCCAAGAATAAATTATTATTTCCGGAAATAATTTGTGGAGTCAATGGGAGTGAAATCGAACTATTTTCTAAGTGATTTAGTTACCTTAAAATAAACACATTAAATCGAACTTATGATTATTTTTTTTAAAATCACTTTATTATCATACTTCAAATTAAGAAAATAAATACCTGTCGAAGTTGGCATTTGAATACGATTAATATAACCTGAAAGTTGACAAATAACCTTACCTCGCATATCAATAAGTTCGATTTGAGTGTAGTTAATATCACTTTTAAGATTTAAATATTCTGTTTTAACGGGGTTAGGAATAAATACTTCATCTTCAAGATCTAATGAAATAAATAATGAAGAATTCCATTGTTGATTTTGTTTATCGCCCCATAAATATTCTACTAATTCAGGGTGATCTATGAAAGGATTTCGATTTCCCTGATAGTCATAAATAACGTTGTTTCGATTCCGCTCAAAATCATCAATTGGATCTTGCGCATGCCATTCTAGTAAAGTCGAACGAACACCATGCCGTGGTATCTTACTGGAAGTTGATAAGAGACTTTCTGTTATTTCTAAATCCAACTCACCATTGTCGCCTTCGTAACGAACATCCATGTAAAAAATGATACGCGCTACATCGCCTTTGTCCTTATCTCGAGGTTCAAAAATAAGCGAAGAGGAGCTATAGTAATTTCCAAAAGTATTTTCGCAACTACTACTCGTACAATCATCAAAATTGTAATTAGAACGAGTCGAATTGACACCAATATTACTTGCGCGCAAGTTATGGACATCAGTTCCTGTTCCAGTGGCAGTTCCAAAGTCTCCTCTAGATTTTGCCCAAACATGTTCTCGGTTCCAGCCTGCACCGCCGGAGTACTCTTGATCACCATTCACAGATTCACGTGTATAAATTAATAAAACATTATTGGCGTTATTCGGATCTGCGTCTGATACCTTCAAAATATCCCATGTGTCTGTGGAAGAACTCGTATAGCTGTAAGTAGTATGGTCATCTATAATATTGTGAAGTGCAGACCTCAATGACTGATCAGATTTGTTTTCAGCAGTGCTATAATAGCCCGTAGGTATTTGACAGTAAGCATTTGCATAAATACAAACCACCAAAAAGGCGAGAAAATAGTTGGCCCTCAATATGTGTTATTTCTTTAAAAACATCACGTCATCAACAAAATAACCCCCATCTAAAGATGTGTCTGTGCCTGAACCAATATATTTGAATGCAACATAAAGATTCCCAGAATAGGTAGAAACATCAATAAGACCAACATCCTGAAATGCATACCATGAGATATCCTCACCAGGAACTACTACATTTTGTTTTTCCCAAGTTGCAGCTGTAACGTTTGTCCCGTCAAAATCGGTAGATACAAATACTTCGAGCGTATTATTGTCCTCATCGTCTAAGTGGTGTTGAGCAAGTTTGAAATTTATATATGCATCTGTAGCTCCTGTTAAGTCAAAAACTGGTGTAATAAGCCAACCGATATTGACATCGTCTCCTGTTCGGTAGCCACTAAACTCAACATATCCATTACCGCTAAATAATTGCTCTGTCCAAAACTCACCACCTACTTCGGCATAATTTACCCAACCGGTGTAATCAAAGAATGAGTTGTCCACCACATTATCAAATTGTTCGTTTAAAACAGTATCAAAATCCGAAAAATTTAACAGCTCACAAGGCTCCCCGTTTAAATCAACATCTCCAGTTGAATTTAACATCAAAACCAAATTATCTCCGTTATAAGTTTTAGTTACAACTGCTTTAATTGTACCAGTTCCAGAGGGTAAAACATCTTGTTTAAAGTCGGCAAAGGCACTTGTTTCTAATAAAAATGTTTTTTTAGAAAAGCCATCGCAAGCCTCTAAGGTGCGTTGGGTGTCGAAGGAGTCATTAGGGTCAACATAGGGTTCGCCTAAATCTGAAGAAGCTACATTCACATCGACAACTTGAACCATTATACCCACATGGCTGTCATTGATTTGAGAAAATTTAACGCTCAAAGGTTCTATCTCACTAGTTGTTGCAGCACGCAGTATGTGTGTCTTAATTGCCTTTTCTTTTACATTTGTAATGCGGTTATTGGCAATGTCTAATTCTCCAATTGTAATAACACCATCTCCAGTACGGTATTCGCCTATATACAATCCTTTCAAATCAACATAAACTTCTCTTCCAATATTAAACATATTGTAAGAGTCAGTAATGTCAATAAGCAAACGAATTGCTGCTGTTGGTGCAATTGGATTGTCTTGAATATAAAATTCTTTATAAAAATTTCCAGTGCTATCTGAAGAAACCACATAACCTTTGATTACGATATCAGATGTAATTTCAGTAGCTTCACCACTCACCATCAAATCTTTTGCATATGCTATCGATACAAGGTTTTTCCCCCCAGATTCGATATTAGAAATAAGTGTTGCTAAAGATGTATTTTCTTCAAGCCCTAGAGATTTTGGTATTTCAAAAATATCTTCCTGCTGGCAAGCGCTAACAAAAAACAATAGGGCGATAAACGGAGTTATTTTAGTAATAAATTTCATGCTTTTTCTTTTAAAATCGTACATATACATTTAAGAAATAATTTGTTCCGCGACCATACCAATACTTGGGGCCAAACTGTCTTTTGGGTGAAGTAAAATCTTGACGTAACTCTCTAAAATTCGCATTTCTGGATTGCTCAAAACCACCTGTTCTGAATACACTATCAAAGATGTTGTTTACGCTCATAAAGAATCCTACATAATTACCATAGCTAATGCGCCATGACTTACCCAATACAAGGTTTGAAACGAAATACTCTCCAAACTCTTCTTGCTGAAGTAATTCACGTGCCAATGCAGGGTCGTAATCGTTAAATGGTAAACCATCGCTGTCCAGAAGAAAATTTTGCGTCCTGTTTATTGGACTGGCATCCACGTAAGTATTTCTAAAAAAGTTTGTGGTAAAACCAAACCACCAATAATTCTGTCTAAACTCAAACCCAATGGAATAAGCTTCTTGCGGACCATTAGCGATGCGAAGATTTTTCATTTTGGCAGTACCAAAGTCTAAATAACCAAAATCATCTGATGTCAAATAAACACTAGGGTCGTTAGTATATATGTGACGTCCTACGGAGGCAGCACCCTTTAAGGTTAGTACGGGCAATACATTGGCTTCAAAGCCAAACTCAACGCCTTGGTATTCTCTATCAATATTTTGAGAAATCTCTTGAACAAAAGATGATGTGTCGCCTCCAATTCCCTCTGCGAAGAAAAAAGATATCTCACTAGCGTTTGATAATGTGGTCAAGTATCCTGTTAACCTTATAGAAAGGTTAGGTGCCCTCAAAATATAACTCAGATCGTATGCGTTAATCTCTTCTATTTCCAATTCTCGACCCGCCTGCTCTCCAACGATGTAATGATTTTCTCGTGAATTTGCGTAGGTATTACGCAAATGAGGTGCGCGTTGCATCCATGCACCGTTGACATCAAATAAATGTTTTCCACTCAATTTGTATGTAAGACCAACTTTACCACTCAAGGCATTAAAACTAAGTTTCTTTCCTTTACCAAAAGAATTATCTGAATACGCACCGTGCCTGTATAGTCCTTCCCTTTGATAGTTGGTTTGCTTCAAAGAAGTTGAAACATATCCATCAAAACGTTTTAAATTAAATTGGGTTTTGGCATATAATTCTGTTTGGCCAACGTCAAAAGTATAGTTGTAGCGGAAACGATCTCCTACACCTGCAGTTGCGTCTGGATCTTCAAGATTAAAGGCATAGCCGTCAAAAGAGTCGCTATTAAGGTAAGAATCAGCTCCTAGTAAATCTTGAATTTCCGCAAAATTCTTAGAGGTTAAGTCTTGATGTGTAAAATTGAGCACAAGACTAACTTCATCTGTTAAAAACGTTTTTAACGAAGCGTTTGCCGTAAACTGTTTATCATCTGCACGATCTTCATACAACACATAAGCGGCAGGAAGACCGCTATTAGCACTGGTAAGATTGGCATCATAGATGCGGTTCCAATCAACTTGACCATTCATAAGTAAGCTTTCTTGTGCGAGATAAGCGCTCGAGTAATCAGGTCCATCAGTAGCTGCAAGATGATAACTCGGTAAATTTTGATAGTATGTTGGACTTGGATTTGCGCCTCCAGGGTAATCAAGCCTGCTATTTCCAAGTTCACCAAACTGATAGGCAAGGTTGGTGTTCAATGTAGTTTTAGATGAAAGTTGAAGCTCATGGTTCAACATAATGATAGGTTCTAAAAGACGTCTTACACGTGAGTTTCGCTGTTCACCATCTTGTTTACCCCAATACTCATTGTATTTGATACCCATCAGGTCATACACTTCTTGCGTGTTTGGAGATGATTTGCCTCGGCGGTTTGGAGCAGCAATTACAGTTAAATTAATATTTTGTTTATCCATTACTTTTTCAACAGAAAACAAAAGCGATTGAGCATCATAAAATGTTCCATCAATAAAACCCGACTCACCCCAACGATTTCCAACAGAGAATGCATATGCCCAACCTTTAGAGTTCAAACCACTAGCATGGCTAAACATTGCGCGATTTGTGTACGAACGATTCGATGAAGAGTAGGTAATACGGCTCCCAACTCTATACTCAGAGGCTTTTGTGCTGATGTTTGTACTTCCAATGAGTCCACCAAAATTATAATCTGATGACTGAGCGCCTAAACTTAATTCCTGGTTACGCATCATGTCGTTAAGACCACCCCAGTTGCTCCATTGTGGACGACCGTTGTAAAACTTATTCATGGGTATTCCATTCATCTGCACGGCACCAAAGTCGGTGTCTAGACCTCGAACACGAAAGAACGAAGAGCTAAATTCAAATGCTGCTGTTCTTGAAAAAACGTCTTGGGAGGATTGCAATAGACCAGATATATTTCCAGAAGCTTGGTCGTCTTCAGTCAATTCATCGTCTGATAGAATTATGAGCTGTTGGTTTGTTGAAATATTTTCTAAATCGTTAGCATCAATTTGAAGTACCACAGCTAATATGTCACCAGGATTGGCTTCTTTGACGTAGGTTTCATAGTTGTCTGCAGCAAATGTAAGGAGTGCTTTTGTGTTTAGTAGCAATTCAAATTCACCATTGGCATTTGAAGTGGTGGAAACTCCAAGTTCTGGTGCTTGAATAAGCACGTTTTCAACAGGCTTACCCTCAGCGTCAGTAATTAAACCCGAGACCTTTTCTTGAGCTAATACAAATTGAATTGAAACGAATAAAATGAGAAAACTACGCAATCGTAAATTTTTTTATTTGAACAACGAATTTAAGTTTATTTTTGTTAAAATTTAAACAATACTGTGAGAAATATTTTAACTTTTTTTTGTGTTACAACCTTAGGATTTAGTGCATGTGCCCAAAATCAAAAATATGCAGCCGAAACCATAGCATTTTACAATGTTGAAAACCTGTTTGATCATTACAATGATCCCAATACAAAGGATGACGACCGCACTCCAACTGGACGTGACAAGTGGACTGAAGAGATATTCGAAAAAAAACTCACCAATACCGCAACGGTGATTGCCGATATTGGTACTGATATTACAGGGAGTCCACCAGCAATTATTGGGTTATCAGAAGTGGAAAACCGCTATGTGATTGAGCGACTTGTTGAACATCCGCTACTTGCAAATTATAAGTATGGTATCGCTCACTTCGAATCCCCTGATGAAAGAGGCATTGATGTGTGTTTGTTGTATCGTAAAAGTAAGTTTACATTGCTCCGTATCAAAAAACATTTCCTTTCGTTGTTTGATATTGACGGAGACCGTGACTATACAAGAGACCAGCTCGTTGTTTCCGGACTGTTAGAAAATGAACTTCTTTATGTTATTGTGCATCACTGGCCGTCGCGCAGTGGTGGGCAAGTTAGAAGTGAGCCGAAACGTATTGCTGCAGGAGAACTTAATCGAAAAACGGTGGATTCTATTCGAGGGATTAATCCCTCTGCTAAGATTATCAATATGGGCGATTTCAACGACGACCCTGCTGATAAAAGCATCGTTGAAGCCCTTGGTGCGGTTGGAGATAAAGATACAATAACAGCCCAAACAACGTTTTACAACCCTATGGCGTCGTTCTACAGCCGTGGAATAGGAACAAGTTGCTACCGTGACAAATGGAATGTTTTAGATCAAGTTCATGTAACCCCAAGTTTGCTCAGTGAGTCAGACACAAAGTGGTTTTTTTGGAAAGCGGGTATTTTTAACCCTAGGTATCTTTACAACAAGAAAGGACGCTATAAGGGCTATCCTTTTCGAAGCTTTGCCGGGGGTAAATTTACGGGAGGTTATAGCGATCACTTCCCTGTTTATGCGTTGTTGATAAAAAAACTATAGATACAAAAAAAGCGGAACATTGTTCCGCTTTTTTTGATCGTATAAATAATGGTCAGTCCTTTATAATTTTAAAGACTTTTGAACCACTTTCATTTCGAATTTTCATCATATAAATACCTGCTCTAAGGTTGCTCATATCCAAAGTGTTTGTGACCTTTTTATGTAAATAGAGCCTTCCGGTCATATCATATATAGAGGCATTAACGGGCCCAGAGAGACCTAAGAAATTGAGATTTGAGTGTACAGGGTTTGGGTAAACAAAAATTTCAGCATTGTCAAAATTTATTATAGAAGCTGTTTCTGAATATGTTCTAGCAGGAAATGACGCTGTAGCCGTAGCATTTTCTGATTCTCCATCTAAAGCATTGGCTCCACTGTAGGTCCAATTTGTTGGTGTAAATGTTGTCCCCTCAGGTCCTGTAGCAGAATTTCTATAGGCCCAACCATCCAAATAATCCCAAGCTTGGCCGGTACCATCTGTATTAACATCTCCAAATGTGTCTATAATTTGACCATTCTCATACAACTCTATCGAATCATCTCCATTAACACCGAGAACTCCGTTTTGATAGGTCGAACCAAAATCAAAAAATGTTTGAAAATTAGTATCATCGCTAGCCGATGATAGGTAAATGTATGTTCCTGCAGTTACAGCATCAGCTGGAAAATTGTATTCGACATTACCTGCTGAAGTCCCTTCACCACCAGAGACAGAACTAACTCCAAACAAGCTGAGATCCTGAATGTCGTCTAAAACATATAATTCTATGGCTTTGGGCGTTCCGCCAAACAAAGGACCGTCAATTATTCCTGTTATGATTAAGCTATTGGTCGCCGGTCCATATGCGTTCCCTTCAACAGCAATGGTCTCATCAGCGACACCCGTTGTGGACACGTTAATATTTCCTGTGTAATTACCAGCAGTAAGATCAGCAGCCAACCTAACGTAAACAGTTGTTGAGATTAACGTTCCATCTTGAGTTGTTGGTATCGTTACTGAGCCAGAAAAATCTTGACCTGATACCAATGAAACCTCAAAGTTTGATGGTGCTGTTACAGAAACATCTGCATCCAAAAACAAACCTGAAACTGTAAAAGTTTCTTCACTAGAGGGGCCACCCACGCTTATAACATAATTTAGATCATCAAGGAATGCTGTCACTGTAATTTGTGGGTCAGCAGCTGTTACGGTTCCACTTAACCCCACTGTTTTATTATCCGCACCACTAGAAGATATGGTTGCATTCCCAGTATATGAATCTGGTGTTAAGCCTGAAGCCAATCTAACATAAACTGCAGCAGAGGCTGTGCCGCTAGACTGAGTTACAGTTACTGAAGATGCAAAACCTTCTTCTGATGTCAAAGAAACTTCAAAGTTTGTTGGTGCGGTAATCGTAACATCTTCTGTTAGATTAATTCCGTCAACTGGAAAACTACCTTCATTTGATGGCCCTGAACCTTGAAAGTAGTCCAACCCTGTTACATTTGATCCAACAGCAATGGTTGGATCGTTACCTACGGAAAGACCTATCCACTGACCAGGGTCATATCCTGCTGGAGCATCCTGAGCACCATCACCACCACCTGAATCATTGTCTACATTCCATTCGCTTGCGTCCCAAGTTGCATTAGGAGCTGTAACAGTAGACTTTCTTTCAGCTCTTCCATCTTCAAATTCATGAGCCGTACCACTGCCATCTTCACCTATGACGCCAAAAATATCATAAATTGTTGTTCCATTTCGTAGCGCAATCTGATCGTCACCATTTGAATCTGTTACACTTCCGATTGTTAACTGAGCAGTAGCTGCAAATCCATAAACACTTTCGAATGTAGAAGAGTTTTTTGCAAAAGTTAAAACGTCTCCGGGTGCAACTGGACCATATGAAGACAAATCAGCTCCAGATCCTGTTGGATCGGGTTTTTCATTAGTCCATCTAATAAGGTTATAACCTGTCAAATCAAAGGAATCTTGGCCGATATTTGTTAGTTCAACAAACCTAGCGCTGGCATTGTTATTAGGGTCGGCAATTTCAGTTATGATGACTTGAGAATTTGCAGAGAAAGATGTCATAAGCACAACTAGAATGGTGTAAAGTTTTTTCATAATTTTTGTTTAAAATTTAAGTAAACTTAAAAAAAAAAACACACTCCATCAACAATCACAAAACGGAATTCTCTAAATCTTAGAGTTTAACAATTTATTAATCTTTGGATTTTAATTGTTTAAATAAAAGTAATGAAAATTAAAGATTTAACTGT
>Ga0228650_1000357_pt1 | contig 16909 bp, 24 predicted proteins | sample 62DmetaG_FD_183171 | JGI IMG/M metagenome (GOLD analysis project Ga0228650, IMG submission 183171) | Seawater microbial communities from Monterey Bay, California, United States - 62D | ecosystem: Environmental > Aquatic > Marine > Coastal | place: USA: California | collected 2016-10-28
TTATCTATGGTATTTTTGTGATTAAAATTTTACCAATTATAACATTAAAACATGAAATAAATATAAATGATATAATATTTGGATTTATGTTATATTTTACATATAATATATTTTTATTTAAATTTTATAAAATAGAAACCTTAGCATTATATTATAATTTTACAGTAGAATATATAAAAATATCGGATGATATTTTATATAAAAAAATAAAAGAAGATTTAGTTAGAATATGCTAAACCACCCATACCACTTAATATTCTTAAAACATTGTAATTTACTCCCCATACATTTAATTTTCCAGTATTTTTACTTTTAATTACTAATTTAGCAGAATCAATTCTTGAAAAATTTAATGTTCCAGATGGTTGATGATCTTCTGGTTTTAAAGCAAATGAATATACATTAATACCATTATTTTGAGGTACATTAGTATGATGTTGATATGTTTGAACATGTGAGAAATATTTACCATCTCTTTTAGCAAAACGTTCATTTCCATTTAATTGAAGAACAGCACTTTCAATTAAATTATTACCTTCGGGGTCTGTTAAAAAAGCATATTCATTATTAGATGAATCATAATCAATATCAGTATAATTATACCATTGGTTATTTTTTCTACCATCATCTGGATTAACAGTCCATATTAATTCTTTAACTGGATGATTCATTACAATATTAACAGATTGTTCTTTATTAGCAACAGTAATCGAATGTTCATTAAATTGAATTTGTTCAATAAGATATTCATGTGATAATTGTGCAAATCTACGTCTTTCATCTGTATCTAAAAATATATAATCACACCATAATGAAGCATTTTTAATTTTATTGGATTTTATTGTAGAAGTTGGTGATGTTAAACTAGTAGTTTGATCATAAGGTATATTTCCAACTGTTGTTCCAGAAGCACCTTCATAACAACAATTATTAAATGATTCTATTTCAATATTAACTTTTACTTCATGATATTGTAATGCAATTAATGGTAATGCTAAACCAATATTACGACAAAACCAAAATTCAAATGGTATATATATTTTATTATTTTTAAAACTAGTATCATCACTATCAGCACCAATCATTGATTTATATCCAATTTCTTTTTCAATTGGTAATGAAAGTTCATTCCAAATATACATCCAATGTGAATATTGTTTATCTATTTTTTGTCCACCTATTTCTAATTCCATAGATTTAATTAAACGGTGACCTATATAATTTACATATCGATGTGAAGAAGTTAAAAAAGGTGTTATTGGTTCATCATCTAATTGATTTAATTCAACTTCTAACATCATTCTATGTATTAAATCACCATTACGAGAAATTTGACATGTAACACGGTTACCAAAATCAAATTTACCATTAATTGATTGTTGTATTGATTCTATTGAAAAGTTTGTATGACGACGATATACTACTTTAAAAAATGTTATTTGTGGGTTGCCAGTTAGATAAACATCTTGCGCACCATATGCCACTAATTGTAATAATCCACCTCCCATTTAGTTTATATAAAGATAAAAAATACATATTAATTTATAAAAAAGATGATGAAAGAAAGGTGTAGTAAAAAAAGAATTCATGTAGTGGATAATACAAAAGAAATATCAACACTAGATGATATTCATAGTAATTCCATTAAAAAATTTGAAAAAAAAAATCAAAGAATTAATGAATTAACAACAATGATTAAAAATTTAAATTCTTTAAATATTAATTTAGAAAAAGAAATTTACACTAATAATAAAACAAATTTATGGTTTAGTAATGTAGAAACCAAAGAAAAAATTAGAAATTTAAAAGATGAATTAGATAATTTAACAAATACTGATGAATTAAATTATTATGAAAATGTTGGAAATATATTATTTGATTATTATGATATAGTTAATCAAAATGTTGATACTAAAAAAATAAATCCAAAAAAATATACAATATTAGAAGCATTAAATATAAAAGTAAATGATGAATCATCAAATGTAAAATTACAACAAAATTTTATACAAAAAGATAAATCAAAATTAGTAAATGAATATTTATCTATAACAGATAGTAAATATATAAATCATATTGATGGTGAATTTATAGATAATAAATGTAAAAATTGTAATGACGGTGAAATGACAAATTTACAACATGAAGCTTTAATGGTGTGTTTAAAATGTGGATATCAAGATGTTTTATTAGCAGAACAAAATAGACCAATAATGGTTTTTGATAAAAAAGATAATATTCATTATAGTTATAAAAGAATAAATCATTTTAGAGAATGGATTTCTCAAATTCAAGGTAAAGAGAGTACTGATATTCCGAATGAAGTTTTTGAAAGAATATTAAATGAACTTAAAAAAGAAAAAGTAACAGATACAACTAAATTAACACCAAAATATATGAGAACAATCTTAAAAAAATTAAGAACACATAAATATTATGAACATGCAGCATATATAATAAATCGTATTAATGGTATTCCACCACCACAATTTTCACCAGAATTAGAAGTTACTTTATCAAATATGTTTATGCAAACACAACCACTTTTTATTAAATATGCTCCACCTAATAGATTAAATTTTATATCTTATTCATATATTTTACATAAATTCTTTTTAATACTAGATATGCCACAATATTTACCATTATTTCCATTATTAAAAAGTAGGCAAAAAATTGCACAAAATGAAGAAGTATTCCGTAAAATATGTGAGAATTTATCTTGGAAATGGATTCCATCTATATAAAAATGATTTATTTTTAAAATGTAATATAAAATGTATATTATATTTGATGTTGAAACTACTGGATTAATTGAAAAAGATGGTTCTAATAACTATTATAAATATACAAATCTTGTTAGATATGAAAATGCAAGAATGATACAAATTAGTTATGAAATTTTAGATAAAGATTTAAATGTTATTAAAACAGAAAATTATTATATTAATGAAGTTGAAGATATTCCAAATACAAATATTCATGGAATAACACTTGATAAACTTAAATTAGAAGGTATATCTTTTAAAGATTTTGTTAATTATTTTATTGAAGATATTAAAAACACTCAATTAATTATAGCACATAATTTAACATTTGATTTACTTATATTATTAAGTGAATTATATAGACATAATTATTTAGATTTAATACAAAATATTAAAAAATTAAAATATAAATGTTCTATGAAATTAACAACTGATATAATTAAATTACCTAGTAAATATGGTAAATATAAATATCCAAAATTAATAGAATTATATAATTATACATTTTCTAAAGATTTAAAAATATTAGATAATGCTCATAATTCTATATATGATGTTCAATATTTACGTGAAATATTAATTGAATTAAAAAATAGAAATATTTTAGATATTTTTAATTAGGTGCGAATAAATCGTAGTTTCAATTATATTTTTTTTTAATTAAAATGTCTAACAATATAAATGTATTAATAGAAAATAAAAATGAATATATAAATTATTTAATTGATAATATATCTATACCTATTTGTAGATTTTTTGTTAATATATCAGATAATTGTAATACACTTAAAGAATTTCAAAAAGAATTAACATTATTAACAAAATGGGAAGAAAAAAAAATACAAGTTCGTATGAATACATTACATAAATTAATTGAAGAAGATGATGCTACACCACAATATATGTTAAAATTAATAACAGAAATTATATCAAAAAGTATAAAAATTAAATTATTTGAACATAAATCAAATATTAAAAGTTTAAAAGTATATATACCCGAATGGTATGAATTTTTATATAAATGTTGTTTAGAATGTGCAAATATTTTTTGGAAAAATCCATTTTTATTTTATAAAAAAGTAACTTCTGTAGAAAGACAACAGAATATAAATAATATAGAAAGATTAACAAAATTAGCAATTAAAATAGCATTAAGAAGTTATATTCCAATGAATAAAATAATTAATCAAATAAAAAAAATAGAAAGTAATCATATTAATATTGAAACCGAACATTTAAATGGTGGATTAAATAATAATGAAAGTGATTTAGAAATAGATAATAATGAAGAATTTCAAGAAGAAGATGGAGAAAATGGAGAAAATGAAAAATTTCAAGAAGAAGATGGAGAAAATGGAGAAGATGGAGAAAATGGAGAAGATGGAGAAGAAAATGAAGAATTTCAAGAAGAAGATGGAGAAAATGGAGAAGATGGAGAAGAAAATGAAGAATTTCAAGAAGAAGATGGAGAAAATGGAGAAAATGAAGAATTTCAAGAAGAAGATGGAGAAAATGGAGAAGATGAAGAAGATGAAGAAGATGAAGAAGATGGAGAAGATGGAGAAAATGGAGAAGATGAAGAAGATGGAGAAGATGGAGAAGATAGAGAACAATTTCATCTAGAAGATAGAGAATTTCAAGAAGAAAATGAAGAATTTCAAGAAGAAGATGAAGAATTTCAAGAAGAAGATAGAGAAGATGAAAATGAAGAATTTCAAGAAGAAGATATAGAACAATTTCCTGGAGAAAAAGATATAAAACAAAATCAAAAACAAGAAGATATAGAATTTCAAGAAGAAGAAAATGAAGAATCTCAAGAAGAAAATGAAGAATCTCAAGAAGAAGACACAGAATTTCAAGAAGAAGACACAGAATTTCAAGAAGAAGTAAATAAAGAATTCCAAAAAGAAACTGAAGAAAATAAAAAAGATCAAGAATTAAAAGATATTCATAATCAAAGTAATTATGACAAAAATATTCTGGATAATCTTATTCCAGTTCAAAATAATTTAAAAGAAAAAAAATGTGAAAAAATCATTAATGAACAAGAGAATAAAATTAATGAAAAAAAGTATAAGTTATTTTTAGAAAAAGAAAATTTTTTAAAAGAACAAAAAGAATTTAAAAAACAACAAGATAAGTTTAAAAGTGAATTAATGATTTTTAAAAAACAACAAGAAGAAAATAGACAGAGAAAACTTTTAAAACTTAAAAAAAAGAAATTATTAAAGGAAAAACAGTTAGAATTAGAAATGGAGAGAGAATTAATAAGTAAAATGAAAATTGATAAAATAGAGCAAGCTAATATGTATAAAGAAAAAGAAGTTGAATTAGAAAAAGAAAATGAATTGGAAAAAGAAAATAAATCAGAAAATGAAGAAAAAGATGTAGTTGAATCAGAAAATGAAGAAAAAGATGTAGTTGAATCAGAAAATGAAAAAGTTGAAAATGAAGATGAAGTTAAAAATGAGGTTGAAGTTGAAGAAAATAATGAAGAAAAAGATGTAGTTGAATCAGAAAATGAAGAAAAAGAACAAGTTGAAGTTGAAGATGAAAGTGAAGAAAAAGAACAAGTTGAAGATGAAAATGAAGTTAAAAATGAGGTTGAAGTTGAAGTAAATGATGAAGAAAAAATTAAAATTGAATCAGAAAATGATGAAGTTAAATCAGAAAATGAAGAAAAAGAATTGTTAAAAAAAAGTAAATTAGAAGAACAACCAAAAATAGAACAAGAAAGATTAGCAAAAGAACAATTGTTAGAACAAGAAAGATTAGCAAAAGAACAATTGTTAGAACAAGAAAGATTAGCAAACGAACAATTGTTAGAACAAGAAAGACAAGCAAAAGAACAATTGTTAGAACAAGAAAGACAAGCAAAAGAAGAAGAAAAAGTTAGTAAGCAAGAATTATTAGAGAAAAAAAATATAGATGAAAAAACAATAAAGACGATTATAATTGATAATGCGTTTTTTTAAAAAAATAAAAATAATAAATGGATATTAAATGTATTACATATATTCATTATGTTTAACATTAATAATATTTATCATTATTAATATGTATGAAAAAAAAACTTTTATAAAAAGTAAAGATATTATAGTTTTAATTGTAATATATATTGTATCAACATTTATATTGTATTATTTATATAATAGTAATAAAAATGAACAAACAGTAAAAGTTAATTATATACCAGAACCAATTGAAACTGGTTTTAATTTAAATTAATAATATGATTTTTTAACAGTTATTTTACAAGAATTTTTATTATTTTTAATGATGATGTTTGGATCATATTTTTCATCAATTTCATCATTTTCATCAGTATCTACAATATTTCTTTCTTTTTCATCTTGAACAGCTTGTAAATCCCATAATGCACTATCACACATTTTCATTTTTTTACTAGGATCAGCTTTATACCAAAAGACTTGATCTTCTAATTTACTACCAGATGCTCTATTATCAATAACTAAACAACCATAATCTTGTGTAACTTGTTCTAAAACTTGTTCAAAAACTTGTAATGTTGGAAACATACCAGCATAATGTTCATATAATCTCTCTTTATTTTTTTTTATATTTTCTTTGAAAATAAAAACATAATCTATATTTGTTCTTAAAGCAGGACTAATTCCCATAGGAAATTGCATAGTTAATAAAAAAAATATTTTATAATGTCGTCCATTCATAAATATTTTACGTATATTTTGATCATTAACCCATGATTTATCATACATTGCATCGTCCATAACTAAAAATGATCTTGGATCAATACTTGATGTACCATATTGTTCCAATTCTTTTTTATATTTTCCAGAAATTTTTTGTTGTCTATTAACATATTTTTCAATTAATCCAGGTGAATATTCATCATGAATTAACATTTTAGGTATAAAATTTTGAAAAAAAGCATTTGCATGTTCAGTTGGTGAAATAACCATTCCAATTGGAATATTAAAATGATAAGATAATATATCTTTTATACATACACTTTTACCTCTATTTCTTGCTGCAATTGCTACAATTACTGAATCATCTTTTATTTTAGATGGATCAAATTTTTTTAATTCTAATTTTAATGAAGGTTTTGATGATTTCATTATTTAATTTAATATATAATATTTTAACATTTTTAAGCACAATATTTATTGTTTAGCAGATAACCAAGGATCTTCTTTATTTGTTAATTCATCTGAAATTGTTTCAGTTGTTTCATTACTAGTTTTAATAGCATCTGTTCTTCTTTCATCAAATACTATATCTTTACTATCTTTATTATCTTTATAATGTTTCATTAAAGTATTTAATTGATCTTCTGAATATTGTGCATTTTCAACATTAGATGCTATATGACTTTCATATGGTAACCAACAACCAACCTGTGCAACATAAATATGAAAATATGGATCTTTTTGTTTAAGTTTTTCACATCGTTTTTTAGCATCTTCAATTGTATCATAAACACCTCTAACTTTAATACCACTTACAGATGTTTTAAAATCATTATTTTTATGAAATTCACTTTCAATTTCATTTGAATTAATATTTTTAAAAAATGCAAATTGTTCGTTTAATTCATTATTATTAAATATATATTTATGATTATCTTTAATAGCATCAATAATTTCTTCTTGATCACTAAATTTTTCTTTTAAACTATCTAATAATAATGTCATATCTTTAGAAAATTTATCAATAAATTTTGAAAAATAGTATATTTCTTTATTTTTTAAGGCATCTTCTGGATTTAAAAAAGAAACACATACATAATTTTGGTTACGTAGAGGTTCATCTTCGTCTAAATAATCTATTTTTTGTTCAGACATATTTATTAATTTTACTTTAAATTTAAATCTTTATATATATAAAACAACAATGTATGAAGTTGATATTAATGATTTAATTGTTAAAGTCTTGAAATATGTATTTCAAGGTCTTATGATTGCTATTGTAGCATATTTATTAGATATGGTTGGACCTAATAAATTAAATATTTGGGAAATTTCAATATTAGCAGCAACTGCAGCTTGTGTATTTGCTATTTTAGATGTATTAAGCCCAACATATTCACAATCTGCACAACAAGGAATTGGATTAGCAGCAGGTTTTAAATTAATGAGATTTCCTTATTAAAAAAAAATATAAATTATATATAAACAAAAAGATATAAAAAAATAATAATAATGACTACTGAAGAACCATCTGATAAATTATATTTAGAAAAATTAATAGAACAATCTATACAATCAAAAGGTTCTCACTATGATATTGCTATGATTATTTATTTTATTTACAAAAACGATTATAAAGTTAATAATGATAAATGGTATAAAAAAAATGAGAAATCAGAATGGATTGAAATGGAAGCAGCTAATGATTTATACATCAATATCAGTCGCAAAATATTTGATATTTTAACTAACAAATATCATAGTTTATTTGAATTAAGTAGAAAAGCTAAAACATTAGATGAATCAGATATTTTAAAAGAAAAAGCAAGAATTTTAAAAAAAATAGCTGATTCATGTAAAATGGTTAATTACAAAAATAATTTAATTAAAGAATGTAAGCCTTTATTTATAGTGGATGATTAACTATTTTATTTATTTTTTTATATAATTCTTTTACTTTTAGAATATACTTCTTTACAATAATATTTATTTAATCCTAATACTTCAAATAATAAATGTAATGTAAATCCAGTTAAAAATAAACTTATTTCCATTACATAAAATTTATTCCAATTTTTACATAATTCTGGTAAATCATTCTTTATAAACAAAGAAACTATAAATCCTATTAAAGAACCAACAATAACTGTTGAAATTCCTACTATTATTGCTTCTAATAATAATTGAGCTATCATTTACTATATAAAAATGATTTTAATTATTTATAATATACCAGTTTATATGAAATTAACAAACGAAAAATTTAAAGAACTTTTTAAAAATAAAAATAAAGATATTGAAGATATTATTCGTGAATATAAATTTACAAAAAATCATTTACTTTTTAAAAATAATTTAATAACTTATCAAAATAAGTATTATCATACTAAAAAAAAAGAAACAGGTATATTAAAAGATTATTTAAATACTTTAGAAATTATTTATTTTCAAAGATAAAATGCAATTAATAAATTTAAATTTAATATCTTTCAAATCAAATATTAATTATGATTTATTTTCATTAAATGATATTAAAATTGAAATTTTACATAAAAATTATCATTTAATTACAAAAACTATAAAAGATAATAATAATTCATTTTTTGATGAAAAATTTATTTTTGAAATTGATACAAATGAACCACTAACTATAATTGTTTATGAAACCAATAATTTTATTACAGACAAAGAAATTTATAAAATAACGATTGAAGAATATAAAAAACGTTATTATAAAAATACAAATTTAAAATTTTATTATGAAATTTATTCCGATTTTTATTTATATAAAAATTTTTTTGATCAGTTCAAAAAAATTATTTTACAAAAAAAAATAAAATTATTATTGGAAAATTATACATCATAACATAAATTCCTATAATTTATATAATTAATTTCAGTATCCATTAATTTTCTTTCTTTATCTAAAATATCATAAGATTCATTATTTAATACTCTATTTGCAATATTATTTGATATTATTAATGATGAATTATAATTGTAATTATTATAATATAATTTGTTAAATTCATAAGTAATTATATTATTTTTTTTAAATTCAAAATCTTTTTTCAATTTATCTAATTCTGTATATTTGTTTGCAAAATTCCAACTTAATTTTAAATATTTTTTAAAATATTCATCATCTTTATTTTCATCAACAAAACATCTTTCTAAAACTTTTACCATTTATTTTATCAACTACTTAATAATTCCATAAATTCTATAGATTTTTGATATTCTAACCATTTTAATGAATCTAAAAATTCTAAATATTTCAAATGATCTAGAGATTCTAAATATTCAATTGATTTTATAATTTCTTCACAATTTGTATTTATAAATTCTAGATTTTCTGTATTATCTATAGAATCTGTATTATTTGTATTATCTGTATTATTTGTATTATCTGTATTATTTGTAGATTCTGTATTATCTATAGATTCTATATTATTTGTAGATTCTATACATAAAGAACAATAATATTTAATTCTATTATGCATACATTTTTCATAATTATTTGTTAAATTCGTATGATAAAAATTTGTTTTTTTTAATGTTTCTTTACATTTTTTACATCTTGTTTTTCTTTTATTATGTGGGCATAATCCTTTTCCATCACATTTAATACAAAATCTTTTTTCTTTATTATGAATACAATATTTTTCTGGATTACATATAGAACAATAATATTTGTTTTTATTATGAAAACAGTGCATAAATATGTATTTACATTTAATACAACTAGATCTTTTTCTATTATGTTCGCAAAATAAATGTTTTGAACAAATTCTACAACCAGATTTTTTTTTATTATGAACACAGTTTATTTTTGGATAACAAAATTTACAATCATAAATTCTTTTATTATGAAAACAAATTAATTTACCATTACAATTTTTACATTCACTACGTCTTTTACTATGCTTACATATTATATTCGGAGAACATAAATAACATTTTTTTTTATCTATATTGTGAATACAATAATATTTTTTATTACAAATATTACAATTTCTTTTAATCTTATTATGATGACATTTCATAATTGTAATATTTAATTAAATCTTTATATAAAAAAATGATCAACATTAGTATTACAGATTTTACATTGTTTTTTTCTTTTATGATGTTGGCAAAAAACTTTGGGATTACACAAAGAACAATGTCTTTTTACTTTATTATGACAACATATTAAGCTTGGAGTACAGATTTTACATTGTCTTTTTCTTCTATGATGTTCGCAAAAAATTTTTGGATAACATATTAAACAACTGGATTTTCTTTTATTATGAGAACATATTATATTTGGTGTGCAAATTTTACATTGATCGCGTCTTTTGTGATGTTCACAATATAAATTAGGACTACATATCCGACATTTCTTTTTATTTACTTTATGAGAACAGAAATAATTAAAATTGCAAATTTTACAATTTTGTTTGTATTTATTATGTTCGCAAGACATTATAATATTTAATAACAAATTTTGCAATCTTTCTTTATTTTATTATGTTAGTAAAAAAATTAGGATTACAGTAAGAACAATTTTTTTATTATGGATACAAATCATTATAATAATATTATATTAAATAATCTTTTATATTAAAAACTGGAACACAAATTTTACAAGTTCTTTTTCTTCTATTATGTTCGCAAAAACTATTAGGATTACAGATAAAACAATCTGATTTTCTTTTATTATGAAAACAAAACAATTTTGGAGTACAAACTTTACATTTATTTTGTCTTTTATTATGTTCGCAATATAGATTAGGATTACATATTGGACATTTTTCTTTATTTAAATTATGATTACAATAATAATTTAAATTGCAAATTTTACAAGTTCTTTTTCTTTTATTATGTTCGCAAAAACTATTAGGATTACAAATAAAACAATCTGATTTTCTTTTATTATGAAAACAAAACAATTTTGGAGTACAAACTTTACATTTATCACGTCTTTTATTATGTTCGCAAAATCGATTAGGAATACATATCGGACATTTTTTTTTATTTAAATTATGATAACAATAATAATTTAAATTACAAATTTTGCAATTTCTTTTAATTATATTATGAATACAAGTAATATTAGGAGAACATAATTTACAATTTTTTTTATTTTTATTATGTTCGCAAAAAAAATTTGGATTACACAAGGAACAATTTTTTTTGTATTTATTATGCTGGCAATATAAATCGCTCATAATAATAAAAAGTCTTTAATAATAAAATCAGAATTTTTATTATCTTTACAAATCTTACATCTATATTTTCTTTTATTATGTTCGCAAAAACTTTTTGGATTACAGATATAACAATATGTAATTATTTTATTATGGGAACAAATTAATTTATCATTACAAATATGACATTCATAACGTCTTTTATTATGTTCGCAAAATAAATGTTCAGAACAAATCTTACATGATGATTTTTTTTTATTATGTTCACAGAACCCTTTTGGATAACAGATTTTACAATTATAATATCTTTTATTATGTTCGCAAAATAAATGTTCAGAACAAATCTTACATGATGATTTTTTTTTATTATGATCACAGAACCATTTTGGATAACAGATTTTACAATTAGAATATCTTTTATTATGATCACAGAACCCTTTTGGATAACAGATTTTACAATTATAATAACTTTTATTATGATTACAAATTTTCATTATTATTTATTTATAAGCATAATTATTTATATGATTTTCATAATTAATTAAATCTTCACTTAAAAAACATTTTTTAATTTTTCTTGGATTACAAGTTTTACAAATTTTACAAGTTTTTTTTCTTCTATTATGAATACATTTTTTACTTGGTGTGCATTCTATACAATTCATTTTAATTATATTATGTCGGCAAATTATATCTGGATTACATTCTTTACATTCACTTTTCCTTTTATTATGAAAACATAAACCAGAACCACCACAAATAAAACACACAGATTTTCTTTTATTATGAATACAATATGCTTTACCACTACATTCTTTACAATAATATTTTAATTTATTATGAATACATAAAGATTTACCACCACATATAAAACATTCTGTTTTTCTTTTGTTATGTAAGCATAACAATTGTTTATATACTTTTTTTACTTTTTTTGGTTCTATTTCCATTTCCATTTCCATTAAGTAATATCTTTTTATATATTTTAACATTTTTCTATGAACTTTAAAACTTCATCGATATAAACTGTTTTTCTTTGTTTATGTTTGTAACTAGTCAATAATAGTTTTATATTATTAATATCAAAGTTATTATTATTAGAAATAGAATTTAATTCTAAATTAAAAATACATTTAACTCTACAAAATGGACAATCTAATGATACATTTAAATTTTTATCCAGAAAAATATTATTATTTATATTTTTTTTATAAAGCATTGTTTTTATACAACTGTTACAACCTATTAATTGCTTACATTGATTACAATGATAATTATTATTATCTTCAATATTCTCTAAACATATTGGACACTCTTCTATTTGTAAATTATTAACTTTATTACATTCATTAAAATGTAAAAAATACTTATTTCTATCATTAAATTTTTGTAAACATGTAGAACATGCATATACTCTTGGGTTTAAGTCATCATCAAATTCGACTATATTATCCATATTCATATTAATTGAAATAGCATGATAACCAATAACTGGTGTATTAGTATTATTTAATATATTTTCCAAATTACTTACAATATTATTAATAAATAAATTACTACTGTTTAAAACTTGATTTATATTTTCTTGTTCATTTATAATAATATTATTTTCAATTATAAAATTGCTATCCATTAATATTATTTAATATTTAATCTTTATATTTTTTATTTATTAAATATAACCAAGAAAAATCATTTCTTTCTATAAATGAAGAAAATTCTTTATAATGTTTTGAACATAAGTTATTATTACTTTTAGATACTTCAATAAAACCAATATTCTTATAAAAATCAATATATTTATTTATTTTTTCTATACAAACTGATATATAATTTTTATCATTATATTTATCTTTTAAATATTCTATTATTAGATTACCATATCCATTTCTTTGATATAATTTGTCTATTAACATAAATTCAATTGATAGAAAATTACCAATATCATTAATATAATGTCTTTCATAATATATTATAAAACCAATAACTTTTTTATCTAATATACACAATAGTCCTTTCCAATATGGAAACTTTATTATATTTGGATTATTGTTATTTAAATAATATAAATTCCAACTATTAAAACTACTTTTTTCATTTTTTGAATATAACCAACTATAAATATCATTTAAATAAAACTTATTTCTTTTTGATAATTGAAAAATATATGATATATGTTTTTCATTATTAAAATCAATTTCAATAAAATTCATTTTAATTATCTTAAAAATTAAATAATCATTTTTTAGTAAATGATCTTTATAATTTTATTATTGTTACAAATTTATTATATAACTTGTTTTGAAATAAATACTTTTTATTATAGTCTTAATAAAAATAAAATTAATATTAACGTTAATTATAAAAATAATAAATTTTCAAGTATCTTATATAATAAAAAAAGTATTAATAAATCCAATAAAAAAATAAATATTTTTACAAATGATATTTATAAAACAAAAACTTTATTGAAAACAAAATTGGTTTATAATGAAATAGATGATGTTACAATTCCTTTTAATTTAAAATATGTTTATAAAAATGATATTTTATTACCAGATACAAATTATACACATTATAATATAAGTAATAATATTGTATTAACTACACCTAATACAATAAATGATAAAGATTTATGGTTTATTGAATTATTTTATAATTTAAGAAATATTATTTATTCTCATAAAGTTTATTATGATATTAATAATACAAATATATTTAATTTTACCTCAATATTTACACCTTTTAGATAACCAATATATAAAAAATGAATATTAATCATAATTAATAAGTATGTATTACGAAAACGAAAAAGGATATTTACAATTACTTAAAGATACCTTAAATGAAGGTGAAAAAGTAGAAACACGAAATGGTAATACTATTAGTAAATTTGGTTTAATGTTAAAATTTACTAATATTGAAAATTTACCATTATTAACTACAAAAAAAGTTTATTTTAAAGGTGTCTTAGAAGAATTATTATGGTTTTTAAAAGGTTCCGTTGATTCTAAAGAATTAGAACAAAAAAATGTAAATATATGGAAAGGTAATTCCACTAGGGAATTCTTAGATAGTAATAATTTATTTAATTATCAAGAAGGGGAATTAGGACCTATTTATGGTTGGCAATGGAGAACATTTGGTAAAAAATATAATTCTATTGGTGATCAATATGGTATTGATCAAATTAAATATGTGATTGAAGAATTATTAAAACCTAATAATTCAAGAAGAGCAGTTTTAACAGGTTGGAATCCATTACAATTATCCGAAATGGCTTTACCACCATGTCATATTTTATATACATTTTATAAAAATAAAAAAGGTTTATCATGTTTAATGACTATGAGGAGTAGTGATTTATTTTTAGGATTACCATTTAATATAGCTAGTACTGCTATTTTAACACATATTATTGCTAAAATACTTCATATTAAAACAGATAATATAGCAATTGCTATTAATGATGCGCATATATATGAAGAACATATTACTGCTGTTAATGAACAAAATACACGTGATATTATTCAGAATAATATTGAATTAATTATTAATTCAGAAGTTCCCTTATTAGAAAGTTCTATTGATGAAAAAATAAAATGGATAAATAATTTAAAATATGAAGATTTTATATTAAAAAATTATAATTCACATTCTCAAATTAAAGCAATTATGAAATAATTATAATTTATCTCTAATATCTTTTAATAAATCTCTAATTTCTATTAAAATATCATTTTCATTATTATTTTTTTTATTTAAAACAATCCTTGCCGCCATTTGTTTAGCATTTTTTTTACTATTTGTTGGTTCGCACCATTCAAATTCTTCTATTATATTTAATTTTTTAGTAATTATTACTCTTGCAATAAATTTATTAATATTTATTGTTTGTTCTTCATATTCAATATTATAATCATTTCTATCAATATAAGTTTTTAAATCTTGAACATAATTTTTTTCAGAATTAGTATAATATAATTTACCCATTAAACTATTTTCATCATTCATTTTAATTAATTCATAAATTTAATTGTTATATCATTTTTTATAAAAATGTAAAATAATTTAAAAAAATGATTAAATTATTTATAATAATTATATAATGTCAATTATTTCAGAAAACCCTGTCTCTTTCTTTGAATTTAACTTCAAAAGTGACAATTACAATGTCAAATTCAATCTTGAATTTGGGGCTGGTCAAGATTCTAAAATTAATAAGAATGATTCTAGAATGAATTACAATATTAAGGATACTTTTAAAATGAGCGAACTTAAATTTAGTAATAATAATACTGCATTCAAAGTTGTTGGTAAAGAAGCACCAATTGTATCTAAGATTAGTAATATTCAAGTTTATAATGATGATGAAGATTATGATTATGATTATACTTATGGTATTGGATTTGCTATTGATAAGGAAAATCCAATGTATAATAATAATCTTTGTTCTGAACCATATAATATCGAACGTGACGGAAAGATGTGGCACATCCCCGCTAATACCTATTCAACTTATAAGGTTGATCAAAATGCTAAGGCGAGGTTTCAAATGTATCTTAAAACTGCAAAAGATAGAGATGCTATTTTGACTAAAGAAGAAATTGAAGCTGGTGTTGAAGAAACTACTGATAATACTGGTTTGTTTTTCATTACTATTATGATTCTTGAAGACAAAAAAGAAAAAGAAGAAGAAGAATATTATAGTAAAGGTGTTACCCGTGGTGCTACTCGTAGTGCTACTCGTAGTGCTACTCGTGGTGCTACTCGTGGTGGTGGTGATGATTATGATAATGGACGTATTGCATATGGCAATCGTGCATCTACAACTTCTAAAGTATCTAAACTTAAATATGTTGATACTGAAAAATTGATTATTCCATTCAGGTTTAAAGTTGATAAAAATTCTGATAAAACTAATATGATGGGAGCAAAAGATATTGCATCTGCGGTTCGTGTTGAAGAACTTCAAAAAAATCTTCAACCAGTTCTTTTTTAAGTTATATATTCCTTATTTAATATAGAAAAAACCCAAAAAAAATTTATATTATTTAAAAAAAAATGATATGTTATTTTTATTTATTTTATAATGTTTTGTCAAAATAAAAATTGTAATAACAAATTAACTTGTATTGATAAAACTTGTGAATTAGGTCATGATGTTTGTTATGATAAAAGAAGATTAATAAATAAAATTTATAATCTTTATAAAAATAATAATAATGATAATTTATGTAATTATTATATTACATGCTATGATAAAAATTGTAAG
>Ga0228650_1000361_pt1 | contig 16891 bp, 10 predicted proteins | sample 62DmetaG_FD_183171 | JGI IMG/M metagenome (GOLD analysis project Ga0228650, IMG submission 183171) | Seawater microbial communities from Monterey Bay, California, United States - 62D | ecosystem: Environmental > Aquatic > Marine > Coastal | place: USA: California | collected 2016-10-28
TTTAGCATTTTCAGGTGCTTTTGATTGTTTTAATAATGTTCATAGAGCACAGTATTTTAATGATGATGGAGATGGTATAACATTTTTGGAGAAAACTATGCGCCATGCTTCAAAATATCAAGAAAACATCAATTCTTCTCAAGTTAGTTTATTTGAAAATTCTAGCGAGGTTCAATTTTCTGAGCCATCAATTCCTAATTGTAACGAATGGGATCCGTTAGAAAAATTAGCAAGAGAAAAAGAAGTAGTTGGAATATATATTTCAGGTCATCCATTAGATGATTTTAAAGTTGAAATGAATACATTCTGTAATTCTAATGTTACAGCATTTAAAAACATGGAAAATTTTATTAATAAAGAATTAGCATTTGGAGGAATTCTTACTGAAGTTGAGCATAGAATAAGTAGGCAAGGAAAGGGTTGGGCGTCATTTATTATTGAGGATTATTTAGACTCTTATGAGTTTAGGATTTTTGGAGAAGATTATTTAAAGTTTAAACACTTCTTAATTATTAATAATTTTTTATTTATTAAGGCTTTAATAAAAGAAGGTTGGCAAAATAGAGATACTGGAAAAAAAGGAGATCCAAGGATACAATTTAACAGTTTTAAATTGTTACATGATGTTCTAGATTCGTTTGCAAAAAAATTATCTATTCAATTGAAAATTAATGAAATTGATAACAATAAATTAGTAAAATTAAATCAAATAATTGATAAGTTTAAAGGCGATCACAGACTTAATTTTGTTGTCTATGATGATGTGGAAAAGGTTAAGGTAGACATGATTAGTGAAAATAAAAAAGTGAATATTTCTCAAGACTTATTGGATGAATTGGATAAGGAAAAGATTTATTTTAAATTAAATTAATAAAATGAGATTATTATTAAGTATTTTTTTGTGTTTTTTAGCTCACAATAATTTTTACCCTCAAAAAGCTAAATCAAGTGAACAGCTTAAATCTATTGATTCTATAACTTTAAATATGAAAGTTGATAAAGGTTTAATAAACACATATCAAAATAAAAAAAATGAATTATATTTTGAAATTAATAAAAGCTTACTTAAAAAAGAGCTTTTAGTGGTTACACGATTAGCTCAGATTCCTGCTGACTATTCTGGATACTTAAATGCAGGTTCCAAGACAGCTGAACATGTAGTGGAATTTGTAAAAAATGGACAAAAAATCTTATTAAAAGAGGTTAGTTATTCAAATGTTGCAAATAGTAATGATCCAATTTCAATTAGTGTTTCTGAAAATAACTTCAAACCTATTTTAGCTGCATTTGAAATAAAAAATTCCGATGAAGACAGTTATTTAATAGATGTTACAAGTTATTTTATGTCGGATTCACCTGGTTTTAATATTATTAGATCTTACGATAAGGATAATTATAAAATTGGAGGGGTTGACAAAAAAAGAAGTTTTATAGATTCTGCTAAAAGCTTTGCTAAAAATACAGAAATCTTACACACTCTTACTTTTAGCGCAAATAAAACTCCAAGAAAAAATCAAACTAAGTCATTTAGCTTTCAAATTAACCATTCAATTATTGCTCTTCCTGATGATTTAATGCCTATTAGATATGAAGATAATAGAGTAGGTTGGTTTAATATTGAAAAAATTAATTATAGCTCCAACGCTTTAAAATCTGATAAATTTAGTATTGTCAGAAGATGGAGGCTGGAACCTTCAGACATAGATGCCTATAACAAAGGACTTTTAGTTGAGCCGATAAAGCCTATAATATATTATTTAGACCCTGCTACTCCTCTTAAGTGGAGGAAATATTTTAAAATGGGTATTGAAGACTGGAATACAGCTTTTGAAAAAGCTGGTTTTAAAAATGCTATTATTGCCAAAGACCCACCTACAAAGGAAGAAGATCCTGACTTTAGCGCCGAAGATATTCGATATTCAACTGTTAGATATGTTGCTTCGACGACCAGAAATGCTGTTGGTCCTAGTGTATCAGACCCAAGAACAGGAGAAATATTAGAAAGTGACATTATTTGGTATCATAATCATTTGAGGTCATACAGAAATAGATATTTAATTGAGACAGGCGCTGCAAACCCTAAAGCAAGAACTTTAGATACTCCTGAAGAAGAAATTGGTGAAATGATGCGTCGTGTTATTTCTCATGAAATTGGACACGCTTTAGGTCTACCACATAATATGAAAGCTAGTAGTGCATATCCAGTCGATTCATTAAGGTCAGGAAGCTTTACTCAAAAATTTGGAATTGCAACATCAATAATGGATTATGCCAGATATAATTATGTAGCTCAGCCTGGTGATAAAAATATCAGGTTTGTAAGACAGCTTGGCCCTTATGATGATTATTCTATCGAGTGGGGATATAGATATTTTGGTGACACCCCAGAAAATGAAAGAGAAATTTTAAGAAAATTTGTTGATTCTAAGTCATTAGACCCTATATATATGTTTGGTGGTTATGGGAATGATCCTAATTCACAAACAGAAAATATTGGTAACGATCCAGTAAAGGCTAGTATGTATGGGATTAAAAACTTAAAGATTGTAGCTAAAAACTTGACTAATTGGACTTTGGAGCCAAATGCCAACTATGAAGATTTAAATGAAATCTATGGAGAATTAATTTCTGTGTACAGAAGATATATTTATCATGTACATAATATGGTGGGTGGAATTTATAATACAACTCATAATTCAAACCAAACTGGAGTTACAACATATTTAAACACTGATGTTTCTAAACAGAAAGAGGCTTTATTATTTTTAGAACAAAATCTTTGGAAAACACAAGATTGGCTTATGAAAAAGAAGTTAGTATCTAAAATCAAGGAAGAGGGGGTTTTAGCTTCATTTCAAGATTTGCAAATTGGTGCTCTAAACAGATTATTGAGCGTCAATAAACTAAATAGAATGTTATCTGCTCAAGAATCTCTTGAGGGGAATCCATTAACTGTTGAGCAGTTGCTTCAAAGTTTATTTAAAACGATAGCGACTAAGCCATTTAGTGATGATTTATTTGAGCAAGGATTGCAACTTCATTTCGTAAATAGAATAACTTTTTTAATGAATGAAAAAGATTTAAATCCAACAGTGAAAGGATTGTTAATGCAGCTAAAAAATGATTTTAATTCATTATCAAAACGTAAAATAAGGTTTGCTAAAGGCAAGAAAAAAGCTCATTTCAATTATTTAAAAAGTTTAAGTAATAATTAGTAATGTTTTTTTAATTAATTTTGACTTTTAATTTTTAAATATATAAAGATATGGCATTGGAAATTACAGATAGTAGTTTTGAGGAAACAGTATTAAAAAGTGAAAAACCGGTGATGGTTGATTTTTGGGCTGCTTGGTGTGGACCATGTAGAATGGTTGGACCAATAATCGATGAAATTAGTAGTGAATATGAAAATAAAGCTATTGTTGGAAAAGTAGATATCGATTCAAATCAAGAATTTGCTGCTAAATACGGAGTTAGAAATATCCCTACTGTTTTGGTGTTTAATAATGGTGAATTGGTAGATAGACATGTTGGTGTAGCTCCTAAAGACACGTATGCTACTGCATTAGACAACCTTCTTAAATAAGCTTTTACCCTAATAAATTTATTTATTCTATAATTAATTAATAATTTTTATAAAATTATTTGTGGTATAAAAAATCGAGTGTATATTTGCTCCGCTTAAAGCAACGGTCTGGTAGTTCAGTTGGTTAGAATACCTGCCTGTCACGCAGGGGGTCGCGGGTTCGAGTCCCGTCCAGACCGCAATTAAAATGTTGTGTTGCTAATAGGTGTTTTGCCTATTAGAGGTTTTTATAAAACCAGTGGAAAGCTTTCCTTTTTCTTATTAAGAAATTGGGATGCTTTTTTATTTAAATAATACATTTTAATCAAATAATAGCAAATTTGAAGCGTATTATACCTACTATAACGTTTTCGTGTTACAATTATAGAATTATTAGTTATTTGTCTTTTTTTGTATTGATTAATTATTTATTCGCCTCTTTTACTGTTTTTTATTGAAAAATTCATTTCTTATGTTTTAAATTATTACATATGTCTTAATTTAGCACTCTCAATTTTAAGTTATCTGTAATAAATCATAACCTTTTTGATAATTCCTTAATAACTTAAAGATTAAATTAAATTATTTAAATAAAAAATTCATGAAAATATCATTTTTAAATTTATGTCTGTTTATCGGAACAATGTTCTCTACTATTCAGAGCCAGAATATTTCTGGAAAAGTTTCAGATACTAATCTTATTCCTATTGGAGGAGTAAATGTTAGTGTTGAAAATTCAAATAATGGAGCTGTTACTGATTTTGATGGAAATTTTTCTCTATCAAACGTTGATTCTAATTCAAAATTAGTCTTTAGTTATTTAGGATATCAGACTGTTACTGTTGAGGTTGGAATGCAAAAACAGTTTTCTGTAATTTTAAACGAAGATCTTAGTGAACTTGATGAAGTTGTGGTAATTGGTTATGGTTCTCAGAAATTGAGTGATATTTCTGGTGCTGTTTCTACAGTTAGTTCAAGTGCTATTGAGGCAATTAAGCCTGTTAGGGTTGAAGATGCCCTTCAAGGTCAAGCTTCTGGTATAAATATTATTTCTAGTGGATCACCTGGATCTAAACCAACAGTTTTAATTCGTGGTATTACATCTTACGCTGGAAATTCTCCATTAGTTGTTATTGATGGTGTTTCGCAATCAATTGATGATTTAAATTCACTTAATCCAAGTGATATTAAGTCTGTTAATGTTTTGAAAGATGCAGCTCTAGCTTCTATATATGGTGTTAAAGGAGGTAGCGGTGTAATCGTTGTTACTACTAAGTCAGGAGAAAGAAATTCTGACACTTCTTTTAACTTTAGTACATCAGTCGGTAATCAATCTGTCGTTAAAATGATAGATGTTTTAAATGCAAGTGAATATGGTGCTATTTTAAATGAAGCAAGTATGGCAGCTGGAGAAGGTTTAATTTATCCAGACTTATCAGGATTAGGTAAAGGAACAAACTGGCAAGAGGAAGTAATTAATGATGCTGCAATTGTTAATCATTCCATTACTGCTTCGGGAGGTAGTGATAAGACATCCTTTTATGTTTCAGCTGGTTATTTAGGTCAAGACGGTGTTGTTGGTCCATCAGAAAAATCTTTTTTTAACAGAACAAACTTTACAACAAATATTAATACTGATTTAACTGATAAAACTAAACTATTAGTTAATACAAATTATACTAACATAAAAGGGAAAGGACTTCCGGAAAATGGAATAAATAGTGTTCTTTCTAACTCATTAAATTTTGACCCAACAGTTAATCCTTACGAAAATGGAAGTTTTGGAATTAGTGAAACAATCACTCAGGAGATTATAAATCCATTAGCCCAAATTGATAATACATACAATGAAGGTAATACCAATAAGCTTACTGGTAAGATTGAATTACAACATGATTTAATGGATAATTTAAAAGTTACTTCTAGATTTGGTTATACTTTTGTTGATATTTATAATAAAAACTTTATTCCCTTAGCATTTTATGGTAGTGGTCACAATGCTACTAATGCTAATGAAGATTTAAGTCCTATAATTTCTGTTGATGCTGAAGGTACAATTGTATCGACTCATAATAGAATCTCAGAATCTAAAACAAACTATTTTAACTACACTTTTGAAACATATGCAAATTATGATTTTACAATTAATGAAAATCACAACTTTCAAACGGTGCTAGGTTTTTCAATTGGAGAAAATAAAGGTGAATATATAGGTGCATTTAACGAAGATGTTCCTTTTAACTCGTGGGCCTATGCAGATATAAGTGCTGCTACTGGAAACGCATCTCAGCAAACTTCAAGTTCTTGGCAATATGTTGGAAGAAATGTTTCTTATTTCTCAAGATTATTATATGATTTTAATGAAAAATACTACTTCTCCTTTACTGGTAGAGTAGACGGATCTACATCATTTGGTACAAATAATAAGTTTGGATTTTTCCCTTCTGCTTCATTGGGTTGGGTAATTTCAAAGGAAGACTTTTTTGAAGACGCTCCTTTAGATTACTTAAAGTTTAGAGCTAGTTACGGATCTCTTGGAAATGATAATATCAACCCTCAATTTGCACTTATTTCTACTTTTCCTAGTTATACTTTTGATGGAAGTATAATTAATGGTTCTGCACTTGGGTCTGTTCCTAATGAGGATGTTTCATGGGAAAATCAAGTTCAGATGAACTTTGGAATTGATACTAGACTATTTGATAATAAACTTTCAATAACTGTTGATTATTTTAAGAAAACAGTTGATGATTTATTATTTGCCCCTAATTTATCATTATACCTAGGAACTCCAAGTTTCCCAACAACGAATATTGGTAAAACTCAAAGTACAGGTATTGATGCTTCACTTTCATATAATACAACTGTAGGAAAAGACTTTAATATTAGTACAAACCTTAATTTCACAACATCTGATAATGAAGTTTTAGAAATAAACAATGGCGACAGATATATATGGGGAGCTGGATATGGAATTCCTTACACTCCAATTGTAAGATTTGAAGAAGGATATAGCCCTGGATACTTTTTTGGTTATAAAACAGATGGAATATTTCAAACACAAGCTGAGGTTAATTCACATGCTACACAAAATGGGGCAGCTCCTGGAGATATAAGATTTGTTGATGTTAATTCGGATGGGATTATAAATGACAGCGATAGAACTGAAATAGGTGACCCTTTTGCTGATTTTACAATTGGGTGGAATTTAGCTGTTGATTATAAGAATTTTGATTTTAGTGTATTTACATACGCTTCAGTAGGTAATGATATTTACAGAGCTTACGAAAGAAACTTAAATTATACTAATCGATTTGCTTCAACATTAGATAGATGGACTGGAGCAGGGACAAGTAATTCAGAACCTAGAGTCTCATTTATTGATTCAAATAATAACAGAAGAGCATCTGATAGATACATTGAAGACGGAAGCTACCTTAGAATAAAAAATATTCAACTAGGATATACTTTTCCAGAATCGTTTGCAAACCAGATTGGTTTTGATGAAATCAGAGCATACACTCAGGTTAAAAACTTACTTACTTTAACTGAATATTCTGGTTACGATCCAGAAATTTCAAACGGTGGAGTATTAAACACTGGTATTGATATAGGAACCTACCCACAACCAAGAACTTGGTCTATGGGATTAAATATTAAATTTTAATAATAGAAATTATGAAAAAGATTAAACAAATATTTACATTACTGACTGTTAGCATTTTGTCATACACATGTGCTGATCACGTTGACTACGAACCAATAGAAGGTTATGCTATTACCGCAGACGTTTACTTTCAATCAGAGAGTGATTATGATGCTGCATTGATAGGAACTTACGATCCGCTTCAATGGTTATTTTTTAACATGCAAATTGGAGATATAGCTTCAGATAATTCTCTTTGTGGAGGCGAAAGTGCATCAGATTATCTTGGTCTACAACAAATTGATGATATGACTCATTATCCGAACAATGATAATTTAAGATCAATTTGGCAGTGGTTATATGAAGGTGTCAACAGAGCTAATTATATGGAAGAAAATAAATCTCTATTAGATTTTGATAATAAAGACGCTCTTTACGGAGAGGTTTATTTCTTAAGAGCATATTACTACTTTGAATTAGTAAGATTCTTTGGAGATGTTCCATTATTTGTAGATGGAAGATTAACAGCCGGAGACGCTGGAACATTAAGTAGAACTCCTAAAGAAGATGTTTATGCTCAAATTGAATTAGACCTTCAAAATGCAATATCAACCTTGCCAAACTCTCAAAGTCAAGTAGGAAGAGTTAATAAATTTACTGCAAATGCTCTACTTGGTAAGGTGTTGCTATACCAAGATAAATTTACTGAAGCGGCAACTGCTTTTGATCAAGTTATTGGAGTTTACTCTTTAGTTTCAGATTATGGAAGTCAATTTTTGTCTTTTGGTGAAAACGGGCCAGAATCTGTTTTTGAAATTCAATACACTAATACATCAAATTGGTATGATTGGGGTTGCCCACAATGCTCAGAAGGAAATTATGGAATAATAATGAACGGACCAAGAGGATGGGATGGACCTGAATACGCTCAAGGATGGAGTTTTAATGTTCCTGTAAACTCTTTATATGAATCATTTGAAGAAGGAGATACTAGAAGAGATGCTTCTATTTTAGATATGGTTGCTTATTCTGCTGCAACAGGAGCAAACTACACAGAAGGATATGAGCATACAGGATATTACAATAATAAATATATTCCTAGAGCTGGACAAAGTGGAGCTCAAACGGAATTAAATTATTTAAATAATTATAGAATAATTAGATATGCTGATGTCTTATTAATGGCTGCTGAAGCCAATAATAGAGGTGGTATTAGTGATGCTTTAGCTCAACAGTACTTAAATGAAGTTAGAAGAAGAGCTTTTGGAGACCAAGATCATGATATTACAGCAACAGGAACTGCTCTTACAGATGCAATTTGGGCTGAAAGAAACTTTGAGCTTTCAATGGAGGGTCACAGATTTTTTGATTTAGTAAGAACTAATCAAGCAGCTTCCAAAATTAATGGTTTTGTAGAAGGAAAGCATGAGGTTTTCCCAATTCCACAAGCGGAAATTGATATTTCTGGTTTGACTCAAAATCCTGGTTACTAAAAATTAATTTATACAAAAACATGAAAAAATTAAAATATTTATTAAACGTATTTCTTGCTTCTGCCTTAATATTTGCTTGTGTAGAAGAAATAGAAAATAACATTGATTTTGTTGAGACTATTCAAGCCCCAACAAACGTATCTGCTATGATTAGCATAACTCAAGATAACACTGGAGTAGTTACAATTACCCCTACTGGTGAAGGAGTTGTTAGTTATACTGTTGATTTTGGAGATGGTTCTGATTCCTCTGATTCGGTAAATCCAGGAAATTCTGTTGTAAATACATACCCTGAAGGTACGTACGAGGCAATCATAACAGCAGTTGGTTTGAATGGTGAAGTAACTGAAACAGTTGTCTCTGTTGTAGTTTCTTATTCTGCACCTGAAAACTTATTAGTAACTATTAATAATGTACCTGGAAATGCTTTCGACATAACTGTATCTGCAGCAGCAGATTTAGCTGCATCATTTGAGGTTTATTTTGGAGATCAAGGAGCTGATGAGGCGCCTACTCCTCTTCAAATAGGAGAGACTCTAACATACACGTATTCAAATGTCGGAGAATACATGGTTACAGTAGTTGCGTTAAGTGGTGGAGCAGCTACTACTGAATACTCAGAGCTAGTAACAATAGTTAACCCATTACTGATGCCTATTGATTTTGAAGATCCAACATTAAATTATTCATTTGTTGATTTTGGAAATGCTCAAAGTACTGTGATTCCTAATCCTGATCCATCTGGAGTAAACACTAGTAGTACTGTTGGTCAATCAGTTAAGTTTAATGGAGCTGAAGTATGGGCTGGCTCATTTTTAACTATTGATGAGCCTGTTGATTTTTCATCGCTTAATAATATAGCAGTAGATGTTTGGACTTCAGAAATTGGAGAAGTTGTTAAGTTAAAACTTGAAAACTCAGCAAATCCAGATATCAATACTGAAGTTGATATGACAACTACTGTAAATCAAGGATGGGAAACTTTAATATATGATTTTAGTGCCTCAGATTTATCTCAAGACTATGATAGAGTTGTAATATTCTTTGATTTTGGAAATGTCGGAGATGATACTTCTTATTACTTTGATAATATTAGATTATCTCTTCCAGCTGTATCTAACTTTACTACAGTTGAGGATTTTCAAGGTGACACACCTGGAAACTTTTCGTTTGGTGGAGTTGAAGGAGTTCAATTAGTATCTAACCCTAATCCATCTGGAACAAATACTACATCTACTGTAATGCAGTTTACTAAAACTGATGGAGCTGAAGTATGGGGAGGAATGGGATTTGCGGTTGATGGTATAATTAACTTTAATGGAACAAATCAAATAAAAATTAATTCATACGCACCAGAGGCAGGTAAAGTAGTTAAAGTTAAATTAGAAACTGTTGAGGGAAATGTTGATGGTCTTACATATGAATTTGATATGACTACCACTGTGGCAAATCAGTGGGAAGTTTTAACATATGATTTCTCAGCCGCTCCTGATTTAGATTACGTATCATTTATTGTGTTTTATGATTTCGGAAATCAATCAGCAGGAGTTTATCACTTTGATGAAATTCAAGTTGGATTAGGTGAATATATTCCAACACAAGCTCCGACTATAGCAATTGAAGATTTTGAAGGTGACTTACCTGGAAACTTCTCTTTTGGTGGTGTTGAAGGAGTTCAGATTGTTGAAAACCCTAATAGTTCTGGAACTAATACAACAGCAAATGTTATGCAATGTACTAAGACAGAAGGATCTGAAGTATGGGGTGGAATGGGAATTTCAGTTGACCCTATTAATTTTTCTTCTGCAGGCATGAATCAAATTCAAATTCAATCTTACTCACCAGAAGTAGGTAAAGTTATTAAGGTTAAATTAGAGACTATTGAAGGAAATGTTGATGGTCTAACATATGAGTTTGATATGACAACAACAGTAGCTAATCAGTGGGAAACTTTAACATATGATTTTAGTTTAGCACCTGATTTAGATTATGTATCTTTTATTGTATTCTATGATTTTGGAAATACTGGAGAAGGAGTATATCACTTTGATGAAATAAAATTGGTTAATTAAAAAAATATAACAATGAAAAAAATTAAATATTTATTTAAATCTCTATTAGTAATTACAGCATTAGTTTTTACTTCTTGTGAAACAGAAGATCACGAATTTGGTGATATAGTCAATCCTACTAATTTACAAGTTTCAGCAGAAATTGTTGGGGCTGATGACAATAATCCTAACGGAGATGGTAGTGGTACAGTTCATTTAACAGCTGTAGCAGACAATGCAATCACTTATAAATTTGTTAGTAATGGAGTAGAAACAATGTCTCCAAGTGGAATGATTACTTATAATTTTTCTACTACTGGATTAAGTAATTATGAAGTTACAGTGATTGCAATCGGAACAGCTGGAGTTGTTTCTAATACATCTATTTCTTTAGATGTATTAGTCTTGTATTCTCCACCAGCAGAACTATTAGAGGCTATGTATACAGGAAGTTGGAGAGTAAAGGCGGAAGAGTTTGGACATATGGGTGTTGGCCCATCTGATTTAGATACGCCAGACTGGTGGCAAGCTGCAGCATTTGATAAAGTAGATACAGGAATGTACGACGATAGATACACGTTTACTCCAGATGGAACTTTAACTGTTGAAACTTTTGGTAGTATTTTTGGAAAAGCTCCACCACTAGCTGATGAATTTGTAGGAGATCAAGGACTAGAAGCTAACGGTAATAATGAATATGAATACTATCCAACTGAAGATTTTACATCAAATTGGACTATAGGTGCTCCAGGTGGTGAGGAACACATTTACCTTGATGGAAATGGATTTTTTGGATTTTATGTTGGAGGAACCCATGCTTATAAAATTATCGATAGTTCATCAAATACTTTAACACTTAAAACTGTAGGTTTTGAAGGATTAGCTTGGTATATAATACTTACAAATGAGCAGTAGTACATTATAACATCATAATATTTTAAAAAGAGAGAAATGATTATTTATTTCTCTCTTTTTAATTATATTTATGACCTTAAAATTTAATCATGTTTCGTTTAATCACACTTATTCTTTTGTTAACCACTTCATGTTCGAGTGAAAAGTCTAGCAATGGAGGAGAAAATATAGGAACGACTATTGAAGAGATTATACCTTCAAACTTAAATTTAACAATTGATATTGTTGGACAAAACATTGATAATTTAAATGGCGATGGTAGTGGGGTTATAAGCTGTTCTGCATCTGCAACAGACGCAATAAATTATGAATTTCGATTTGGTAATGGAGAGGTTGTAGAAAGTGCTAGTGGTAATGTTGAATTCACATACACAACCCCAGGTCTGAACAATTACACTGTTTATGTATATGCTTTTTCTGAGACTGATAACTATGTTGTAGATTTTCAATCTGTTTCTGTATATGTTAATGATGATACATCAGCTGGATTAATTTGGTCTGAGGAATTCAATGAAACTGGAGCAGTTAATAATAATAATTGGACTCATGAAATTGGAAATGGAGAATGGGGTTGGGGAAATGGTGAATCTCAATATTATACTAGTAGGTTAGATAATTCAAAAGTAGAGGATGGAGTTTTAAAAATCACTGCAAAAACTGAAGCTTACCAAGGTCACAATTATACTTCTGCTAGGTTAATTTCAAGAAATAAGTTTGAATTTCAATATGGTAGAGTTGATATAAGAGCGAAATTACCTGAGGGTCAAGGAACATGGCCGGCCCTTTGGATGCTGGGAGCTAATCATACTAGTGTAGGTTGGCCTGAATGTGGAGAAATTGATATAATGGAGCACTGGGGTCATAATCCAACAGTTGTTGCAGGATCTATTCACACTCCCTATAGTCATGGAGATACATGGACCAATGGTCACGTAAACGTCAGTGACTTCAACGAATTTCATATCTATTCGATAAATTGGACATCTGAAAAAATACAATTTTTCATTGATGATAATTTGTACTACACTTATAATCCCTCTCCTAAAAATATTGAAAATTGGCCATTTGATGCACCTCAATTTTTTATTTTAAATATAGCTATGGGAGGACATTGGTTTGATATAGATCCAAATTTTATCGAATCAACTATGGAAGTTGATTATATAAGAGTTTACAATAATTAAAGTACCAACAAAAAATATATAATAAATGAAATCAAAATTTTTACAAATAATTTTAGTAGCAACTATAGTTTTTAATTACAGTTGTAATGAATCTGTTTCTGAAAAAGAAATATTTATAAGTGACCTAATGTCTAAAATGACTTTAGACGAAAAAGTAGGCCAAATGAATCAATATAACGGATTTTGGGATGCCACAGGACCTCTTCCAAAAAAAGGTTATGAGAAAGGAAGGTATGACGACTTGAGAAATGGTTTGGTTGGCTCTATGTTAAATGTTACAGGAGTTAAAAATGTATCCGCACTTCAAAAAATTGCTGTTGAAGAAACAAGACTTGGTATTCCATTAATCTTTGGTTTTGATGTTATTCATGGGTATAAAACTATTAGTCCGATTCCACTAGCTGAATCAGCGAGTTGGGACATTAAAGCCATTGAAAAATCTGCAAGAATTGCAGCTGAAGAAGCTGCTGCAGCCGGCTTAAACTGGACTTTTGCTCCAATGGTTGATATTTATCGAGATGCTAGATGGGGTAGAGTTATGGAAGGAGCTGGAGAAGACACTTATTTAGGAAGTGTTATTGCTGCAGCCAGAGTTAATGGATTTCAGGGTGAAAATTTATCGGATTTTTCAACAATTGCTGCTTGTGCTAAACATTTTGCTGCCTATGGGTTTCCAGAAGCTGGTAGAGATTATAACACTGCAGACATAAATAAATATACTCTTTATAATAATGTTTTACCTCCATTTAAAGCTGCGCTTGATGCAGGTGTAAGTACTTTTATGAATGCATTTAATACATTAAATGAAGTTCCGGCTACAGGAAGTAAATTTTTGCAAAGAGATATTTTAAAAGGAGACTGGGGATTTGAAGGGTTTGTTGTTTCTGACTGGGGTTCTATAGGTGAAATGATTCCACATGGATACGCTAAAGATGGGGTACATGCCGCAGAGCTTGCAGCTAATGCTGGATCAGATATGGACATGGAATCAAGTCTTTACGTTAGAGAATTACAAGGTTTAGTTGCAGATGGGAAAGTAGATATTAGTGTCATTGATGATGCTGTAAAAAGGATTTTGGGGGTTAAATATGATTTAGGTCTTTTTGAAGATCCGTATAAATATTGTGATTTAGAAAGAGAAAAAACTGTAATTGGAAGTAAAGAAAATAATTTAGCTGCATTAGATATGGCTAAAAAATCAATTGTGTTACTAAAAAATGAAAACTCTTTGTTACCAATTAATAAGAATGGTCAGAAAATTACTTTGATTGGACATTTAGCTGATGATAATAATAGTCCACTTGGAAACTGGAGAGGTGCTGGAGAAAGCAATACTGCTGTAACTGTATTAGAGGGATTAGAAAACTATGGAAATAATTCTATTACATATAAAAAGGGAGTTGATTTATACTATGGAGAAACTAACTTTCATAATAGAGTTAAACTAAATCATAAAGATAAAACCGGTTTTAAAGAGGCTAAAATAGCTGCCAAATCTGCAGACATAGTTGTTATAGTTCTAGGCGAAGAAGGTTTTCAATCAGGCGAAGGTAGAAGTAGAACTGAGTTAGGATTACCAGGTTTACAACAAGAATTATTAGAAGAAGTCTATAAAGTAAATAAAAATATAGTTTTAGTATTAATGAATGGAAGACCCTTAAATTTAACTTGGGCTGATGAAAATATTCCTGCAATTCTAGAAACTTGGCACTTAGGAACACAATCTGGAAATGCTATTGCAGAAGTATTGTATGGAAATTATAACCCTAGTGGAAAATTAACGATGTCGTTTCCAAGAAATGTAGGACAAGTTCCACTTTATTACAATTATAAAAAAACTGGAAGACCAGGAGCTTCTTCTGCAGAGGTTACAAAATCAACTTATGCTGATGTTGAAAATAGTCCATTATATCCTTTTGGATACGGATTAAGTTATACTAGTTTTAGCTATTCAGATTTTTCTCTAAGTTCAAAGGAAATTACAAGAGATGATACTATCATTGCTAGTGTGAAAATTACTAACACAGGAAAAGTTAAAGGCAAGGAAGTAGTACAAATGTACATAAGAGATCATTATGGAAGTCTTGCGAGGCCTGTTAAAGAGTTAAAAGGTTTTGAACTTCTAGAATTAAACCCTGGAGAAACTAAAGAAGTTAGTTTTGAAATTGATAATTCTAAGTTATTATATTATACCGCAAATGATCGCTGGGAATCAGAAAATGGAAAATTCAGTGTTTTCATTGGGGGAGATTCTGATGTTAAGGAAAACAAATCATTTGATTTAATTAATTAAAAGTAATGATAACCTTAAAACAATTAGCTAATAAATTAAATGTTTCTGTTTCGACAGTTTCTAAAGCTCTTAATAATAGTGATGAGATTAGTGAAGAGACTATATATAAAATTCAAAATTTAGCTAAAGAATTAAATTACAAAAGAAATAAAATTGCCCTAAGTCTAAAAAATAATAAGACTTTTACTCTTGGTGTTATTATTCCAGATATTTTAAATAGATTTTATGCAAAAGTTCTCCATGGAATCCAAAAAGCTGCTGAAAATACAGGTTATGATATAATAATTTACTCTTCTAAAGAGTCATTAGTTAAAGAAATTGATTATTTAAACATACTTGCTTCTGGGACAGTTGATGGAGTTTTATTAGCCTTGTCTGAAGAAACCATAAATAAAAATGATTTTGCCCACATAAAAAATATTACACTTAAAGATATTCCGGTTGTAATGTTTGATAGAATTACCGACAAAATTAGTTGCGATAAAGTTATAATTGATGATTTTGATGCTATTTATAATGAGGTAAAAAGTTTAGCTAAATTGGGTCGTCGTAAAATTGGATTCATTTCTTCAATATCTAATTTAAATGTAGGTAAATTAAGAACTAATGGCTTTAGAAAAGCATCTGTTGATTTTTTTGGAAAATTTGATAGTAATCTAGTTTTAAATCTTACTAATCAAACTAATAACTCTTCAATGAAACCTTTTTATGATGCAGATGTTCATAAAAATATAGAACAATTTTTGTTAGATAATAATGATTTAGACGCAATAATAGCAGCTGATAATTTATCTGGGGTTATTTCAATAAATATAGCATCAAAATTGAATATCAAGGTTCCAAAAGAATTGTCAATTGTAGGTTTTGGTGATAAATTAATATCGATGCTTTCTTATCCAAAACTAACAATAATTAACCAACATGCTGTTCAAATTGGACAAAGGGCCGCTGAATTATTAATTAGTAGAATTAACAGTAAAACAACTGACTATACTTTTGTTACAGAAATTATCCCAACAACTACCGAAAGCGGATCTTCAAAATAATAATGCCCAATTAGTAGATATTATTCTAATGTAAATTATCAAAAAAGCAAATCCTGTTATAAATTTTATAATAGATGATGTAATAATGCCAATTAATGAACCTATTGCCGGCTTAATCCCTTCATTTATATTTTTCCCACCTATATATTCTCCAATTAGCGCTCCAACAAAAGCTCCTATAATTATTCCAAAAGGAATCGGGCTCAAAAGACCCACTAAAAGCCCAACAGTAGTACCAATAACACCATATTTACTTCCTCCAAAATATTTAGAACCTATAATAGGAACAAAGTAGTCAACTATAAAAATTACGATTGCAACTAAAAATGTAATTGTAAGTAAAGTACTGCTTGTTGAAAACCCTTCAACTTGAGAAATAACAAAGAGGCCAAACCAGCCAGTTATTGGTCCTGGAATTATTGGGACAAAACTTGCCACCAGACCAGTTATAATTAATATAATTGAAATAATTAATAATATATAAGTCATAATTTATAATATTTAATAAATATAATTAATAATCATACATGATATTAGTTTATATTTTTTGTAATTTGAAACTACATTTTAGCATATGAAATTTTATATTAATTATATTTTATTTTTAATTTTCTTTTCTTGTGATTTTACTTCTAACAAAGAACTTGTTGTTGAAGATTTAGTTTCAAATGATTTAAAAACATTTAATTGGAATGATG
>Ga0228650_1000363_pt1 | contig 16759 bp, 13 predicted proteins | sample 62DmetaG_FD_183171 | JGI IMG/M metagenome (GOLD analysis project Ga0228650, IMG submission 183171) | Seawater microbial communities from Monterey Bay, California, United States - 62D | ecosystem: Environmental > Aquatic > Marine > Coastal | place: USA: California | collected 2016-10-28
CGGCGATCCTCATACCCGACAGTGAGGCGGGCAAGAAAGGTGCCCGCGGCCACCCTGTCGCCGCCGAAGACACCGGCGTGGCCCTGCACGGCGACCACGTACTGGCGCGTCTGATCGAGCGCCCCCGCTACAAATTTCGCGGTCGCGGTGGGCGCGCCAAACGCCCGACGAATGATCCGCAGGAGAAAGCGAATGTGCGCATCATTCGCATTCTCAAGCGCGCCCGCACTCGTATTGTCGGTACGCTCAAAAAAGGCCGTCACACCCACTATGTGATCCCCGACGACCCGCGCCTGATTCAAGACTTTTTGGTGCCGGATCCGAACAACTGCGGCATCCAGCCGATCCCAAAAGTCGGCGACAAAGTCGTGGTGCACTTACTGGACTGGCAGCAACGGCACCTCAACCCGGAGGGCGAACTCATTGAAGTCCTGGGCAAGACCCATGAGCCGGATGCGGAGTTCAAAGGCATTCTGTACAAATACGAGCTCGACCCGCAGTTTCCCGCCGCCGTCGAAGCGCAACTCCAGAGCATTCCCGATCAGGTAGCGGCCGACGAACTGCGCGGCCGTCAGGATTGCCGGGAGATCTTTACCTTCACCATCGACCCGGATGATGCCAAAGATTTTGATGATGCACTCTCGCTCGAAGCACGGGACGACGGTCAGGTACGTATCGGCATCCACATCGCGGACGTTTCTGCCTACGTAAAACCGGGGACTCCGCTCGATAAAGAGGCGCAAAAACGCGGCAACAGTACGTATTTGGTCGGCACGGTTATTCCCATGCTGCCACATGCCCTGTCCAATGGCCTGTGCAGCTTAGTCGAAGCGCAGGATCGCCTAACCAAGAGCGTCTTTCTCACTTTCTCCGCAGCGGGTAAAGTCACGCAGGTCGAATACGCCAACACGGTCATCCGCAGTAACAAGCGCCTAACCTACCGCCAGGCCTATGCCTTTCTCCAAGAAGAGGACTTCGCCACCATTCGGCAAACACCACTGCCGCCCAAGCACCAGACCGGCTCAACCGGACGGCCGCTCGCAGAGGTCACCGACGAGGAGATGCGCACCCTACAAGAGCATATTCGTAAGCTCTGGGAGATTGCCCGCCACTTGCGCAAGACGCGCTTTCGCAAGGGCTCGCTCGACTTGGAAATGACCGAAATCAAGATTTATGTGGACGAACACGGCTACGCCGACCGCATCGAAAAGTCGGAAAATGACGAGAGTCATCAATTGATTGAGGAATTTATGCTGTCTGCCAATGAGCACGTCGCACGCATCATGCAGCGGCAGCGCTTCCCCTGCCTGTACCGAGTGCACGATGAACCGGACGAAGAGAAGCTACAGGAACTGCGCGAGACCATGGCGAGTTTTGGGGTCAAGTGCGGCAATTTAACCAAGGCGGCTGCCATGAGTCAGCTGCTCAAGCTGCTCAAAGACCACCCGCAAGGCTATACCCTCAAGACACACGTCTTACGCAGTCTCAAGCAGGCGCAGTACCGTGCCAGTGCGGACGGCCACTACGGCCTCGCCAAACACGATTACACCCACTTCACCTCGCCCATTCGACGCTATTCCGATCTCGTCGTGCACCGCGTCTTCGATGCTTATTTGTGCAAGCAGGGCGTGGATTCAGCACTGCCGAAGCCGGATATACGCTATACCCTCGATAAACTTCAGTCGGTGGGGGAGCACCTCTGCGTGACGGAACGCAACAGTGTCGATGCAGAACGCGAATCCGTAAAAACCAAGCTGCTTGAATACTACGAACGGGAGCTGCGCAAAGAGACCAAGCACGCGTTCCCCGCAGTGGTGACCGATATCAAGAATCACGGCATGTATATCGAACTGACCGATACGATGGCTTTTGGCATGGTGCATATCTCGACTCTGGATGATGATTTCTACCACCCCAGTCAGGATGGCCGCACCCTCACCGGACGGCGCAGCGGCAAGCACTATTCAGTCGGTCAGTCCATCCAGGTGCAGGTTGAACGCGTCGATCGCTTCAAGCGGCAGATCGATTTTCGGGTCGCGGCGACTGGTCGCGGCGAAAGATCGCGCCCGCGCGGGAACCCGCGCAAAGAGAACGCACTCTCCGCCAAAGCACTGACTGCGCTGCGCAAGCAACGCCGTGCCGAGCGCCTCCGCAAGGGCGTTCGTAAGAAAAAGCGCTAGCCGCTACCGACCACGCGAGGCATCCGCTTTATCGGCGACGTAGATCATGTAGGCGGCCCGCTTGGCGCGCTCGTGCACTTTGGCTCGAATGCCGCCGACCCGAAAGCCGCGCTGCTTCAGGCGCATTTTAAAATGCGGGTCTTCGCCCGCTGACCAAAAAGCCGCACGACCCCCTGGCTTCAATGCGTGCAGCACGGCCCGCAAACCGTTGTGTGAGTACAGTGAGCGATTACTTGCCTTAACCATACCACTGGGCCCGTTATCCACATCCAGAATGAGCGCATCATAATAATTCGCATGCGCCTTGCGGATCAGCGGCAGGGCATCCGCCACCGTAACCGTTACGCGCGGGTCGTCCAGTAAGGCACCGTTCAGGTCGCGCAAGAAGTCGCGATTCCACTCCACCACTTTGGGGACTAATTCAACCACTTCAACTTGCGCCTGCGGCCCCAAGCCGGCGAGTACCGCTTGTAGGGTAAAACCGAGCCCCAAGCCGCCAATCATCACGCGAGGCGCCTGCGCTTGCGACAAGCGCTCGATACCGAGTTCACCCAGTAACTGCTCGGAAGCACATGCCTTGGAGTGCATCAACTCCTGCCCCTTGAAACTGATCGAATACGCACCGTCATGCTCGTAGAGGGCCATCGGCGCGCCCTCCGGTGTGGTGGAATCCGCCAGTTTGCTGCGTGCTTTCATCCCCCTACCCCGTACACGATCGCCTGCCGAGGCAACCTAATACCACACGCAAAATGATTTGCAGGCAGCGCGCACAGCGTTGATCGTAAGCCACGCATGACTCATCCGACCTACAATTTTGACACCTGCCCCGAACGCGCCGGTTACGGCTCGCTGAAATGGGACAAGTACAAAGAGCGCGCGATTCTGCCACTGTGGGTTGCCGATATGGATTTTGAGACCGCGCCAGAGATCCGTGCCGCACTGCAAGCGCGCCTCGACCACGGTGTATTCGGCTACACCATACCCTACGCCGAACCTGTCGAAGCAGTCTGCAACTACCTCCAGCAGCAACACGGCTATGCAGTCCGGGGCAGCTGGCTCAATTTCCTGCCGGGCCTCGTGCCCGCGATCAACCTGTGCTGCCACGCCTTTTGCGGGCCACAGGACTCGGTGATGACTGCCACACCGGTCTATCCGCCTTTTCTCACTGCACCGGACTACGCGGGGCGCGAACTGATCAAAGTCCCCCTGTGCCTGAATGCCGATGACGCCTGGACCCTTGACTTCGCAGCCATGGAGGCCGCCATCCAAGCAAACACAAAAGTCTTTGTGCTCTGCAGCCCGCACAATCCTGTGGGCCGCGTTTACACCCGTGAGGAACTCACCCGCCTCGCTGACTTCTGCGAGCGACACGACCTGATCCTGATTTCGGATGAGATCCACTGCGACCTCGTGTTTGACCCGCAGGCGGAGCACATCGTTACCGCCACTCTCAGCGAGACGATTGCCAAGCGCACCGTCACGCTGATGGCTCCCAGCAAGACCTACAACCTCCCGGGTCTCGCCTGCGCGTTCTCAGTGATCGAGGACAGCAAGCTGCGCCAGCACTTTCAAAAAACGATCCGCGGCATCATCACCGAGGTGAACTGCTTTGGTTACGCAGGCTGTGCAGCGGCCTACAAGCATGGTGAGCCCTGGCGCCAAGCGCTGCTCACGACGCTACGCAGCAACTACGAACTCGTTTACCACACCATCCAAACCGAGCTCCCCGAAATTTCGTTTCGCCCGATGCAATCGACTTACTTGGCCTGGTTTGATGTCAGCCAGCTCCAACTCGACCAGCCCGTCGCCTTTTTCGAAGCGCATGGTGTCGGCCTATCCGACGGCACGCCTTTTGATGGCGCACAGCACCTGCGTCTCAACTTTGGCTGCCCACGCTCACGGCTCGAAGCCGCTCTCGACAAAATGATCGCCGCAGTCAAACAACGTTAACCTGCCATGGAGCCCGTCCGCATCGATAAATGGTTGTGGGCTGTGCGAGTCTATAAGACCCGCAGCGATGCAGCCGATGCCTGCCGCAGCTCTGCCGTGCGCATCAATGGCACGATCGCCAAACCGGCCGCCAAGCTCCGCCGCGGTGATACGGTAATCGCGCGCACCAAGGCATTGACCCGTACCCTGCACGTTATCGGACTTACCGAGAAGCGGGTCGGGGCTGCCGTGGTCGGCGACTACCTGGAGGACCAAACGCCGCAATCCGAGTATGACGATGCTTCGGAAAAACGTGCCAATGCCCGGCTCTTTAAGCATGCGGGCGGCGGTCGGCCGACCAAAAAAGACCGGCGCACCATCGAGCGCCTGTTGGCACCGGGTTCGGATTATTAAGCAGCGATATGGCCTACCAAGAGCTCCCTTATCCAGCGCCGGCGGTTGCCGTCCCTGCCGCGGCACAGCGCTTTATCGATGCTGCGGATCGCCGTTGTGAGGCTTTTTACGATGCCCAACTGCATAAGCGTTACCCACGCTATGTTCCCAGCGAACCCGCGCAGGTCTATGCGGCCTTGCACTACGTAAGCGAGCAAGGCTTAGCGATCGGCGAGACTTTTCTGGAATGGGGCAGCGGCTTCGGCGTCGCGACGGGGCTCGCTGCCCAGCTCGGCTATGCTGCCAGTGGGATCGAGATCCAAGCCGACCTCGTCGATATCGCCACGGAGCTGCTCGCGGATCAGGGACTCACTGGCCAGTTGATCTGCAGCAGTTATATTCCTGAGGGCATCATCGAATACGAGAACTTTGGCACCACGGACATTGTCTCCGATAATTTCAGCCAAGCGAGCGAGGCACGCCCCAGCTATCCGGACATGGATCTGGGTATCGATGAGATCGACCTCTTCTTTGCCTATCCGTGGCCGGGGGAGCAGGAAATGATGCTCAAACTCTTTGACGCGCTCGCCGGCGAGGGCGCGATCTTCATCGCCTACTTTGGCGATCAGGATATCCATCTGTATCGGAAACTCGATGACCCGCAGTAATACACCTGCGCTGCGGCGAAGATATGTGCCCGCTGCCGTGAGTGGACTGGTCCGCTTGCACAGATGCGAGCCTTAGCGCGGTTGCGCACATAGTGGCCCTGCCCGACCGAGCCACACGTCCCTCACCTACACATGCGCGCGCATGAAGGCCTTGATCGCCTTCGGGGTCGGCTCCACCGCATGCTTAACGATCTCGCGACGCTTTAAGGCCTCTAAGGACGGGTGCGTACTGTCGATACCGATGCTCTCATGGATGGTCTCGGGGAATTTAGCCGGATGCGCGGTCGACAAGATCAACTCGGGGCCTGCCCCTGCCATCGGTGCAAAGCCACAGGCGGTGTGTGGGTCGATCACATAGCCGTAGCTGTCATATACACGCTTGATGATCGCGCCGATTTCGGCGTCATCGGTGCGTGAACTGCTAAAGCTCGCACGGTCAAAGGCTTCAAAGACATACGTACCGGTGGTTTTGAAGGTATGAATGATCTCCCGCACTTTGGCGCTATCGCAATCCACGGCGTAATAGAGAAAACGTTCGAAGTTCGATGCCACCTGAATATCCATCGAGGGGGCTAAGCTGGGGGCAACTGCCTCCAGTTCGTAGGTGCCGCTCTTAAAGAGACGGTGCAGAATGTCATTTTGATTGGTCGCGACGCGGAAGCCCTTGATCGGCACGCCCATACGCTGAACCAGCCACCCCGCCAACACGTTGCCAAAATTACCCGTCGGCACGACGAAGGTGGTCTGCTCACGGCGCGCTGCCGGCAAGCGGAAAAACGCCGACAGGTAGTACACGCACTGCGCCAGGATCCGCGCAAGGTTGATCGAGTTCACCGCGGAAAGGCCCACTTCGGCAGCGAAGTCACGATCTTCAAAGACGGTCTTCATCGCCGTCTGGGCATCGTCGAAGCTGCCCTTGATCGCCAAGGGGAACACATTATCGGCCCCCGTACATGTCATTTGCCGCTCTTGCAGCGGTGAAATACGGCCGTCCGGATAGAGGATGAATGTCGTTACGCCTTGTTTTCCCAACAGGCCATGAATGGCGGCGGCACCCGTATCTCCGGAAGTCGCACCCAGTACTGAGATGGGCCGGCCCGTACGGGCGATCTGAGCCTCGTAAAAGTTGCCCAGCAACTGAAGGGCAAAGTCCTTAAAGGCCAGCGTCGGGCCGTGAAATAACTCGAGCACCGAGCACTCCGCACTCAACTGGTGGATCGGTGCGATTTCCGGCGCGTCAAATTTCGTGTAGGAGCGCTGCACGATGCGGTGCAACTCGGCGCGATCCAGATCGGTCGCAAATAAGGCAAAAAAGGCCTCACACAGTGCCGCGTAATCGAGCGACTCCCACGCGGCCAAATGCGGCTTCAAGTCGGGCAGAACTTCCGGGAGGTAGAGCCCCCCATCCGGAGCGAGCCCTTGCTCGACCGCAGTTGAGAATGAGACGGGGGGCACTTGGCCACGTGTGCTGATGTAGTGCATGAAGCAATCGAATTAAAACTAAACCGGCGAATCATCGCTATGACCGCCTGCGCAGTCCTCCAAGGGTGCGCCGCTCAATCTGCAGTTGCGCCGAGGTCAAAAGCGTTGTGTACAATGCGAGTCGCGGCTTCCGCATCCTGCGGGTCAATCCCCACGGCGATCTTGATTTCGGAGGTACTCACCAGTTGAACATTCACACTCGCTTCGGCCAAAGCTTCGAACAGTTTCGCCGCGACCCCCGAATGAGAGCGCATTCCGACACCGACAACGGAGACCTTCGCAATATCGCTGGCTTCAAACAATTTGCCCTGCGCCTCATCCGGGAACGACTCTGCGACCGTCTTCTCTGCCCGATAGATGTCATCGCGCGGTACCGTAAAAGTCATGTTGGCCTTCCCTTCACGGCCGAGGTTTTGCACGATCATATCGACACTGATGCCGGCCTCCGCCAGTGCTTTAAACAGCTTGGCGGCCGTGCCGGGTCGGTCCGGTAAATCGCTGACCACAATCTTGGCCTGATTCTTGTCGAGCGCTACGCCGCTCACGACGACGTCTTCCATGGAGGCGGCTTCTTCTTTCACAATAGTTCCGGGGTTGTTGTTAAAACTGGAGCGTACTTCAAATACGACATTGTATTTTTGAGCAAATTCAACGGCACGATTCTGCATGACTTTAGAGCCCGAACTCGCGAGTTCGAGCATCTCTTCGTAGGCGATTTCATTCAACTTGGTGGCATTGGGTACCACGCGCGGATCGGCGGTATAGACGCCATCCACATCGGTGCAGATTTGGCACAGGTCCGCTTTCAATGCGGCGGCGATCGCAATCGCACTGAGGTCCGAACCGCCGCGCCCCAGCGTGGTGATTTGCCCCTCGGGTGAGTGCCCCTGAAAGCCTGCCAGAATGACCACCTTGCCAGCGTCCAACTGTTCCTGAATGTCGCCGCCGGAGATGTGCGTGATCCTCGCCCGGGTGTGCGCGGGATCCGTCAAAATTCCCGCTTCGCGACCGGTACGAGAGACCGCCGGCACGCCCAGTGCATGCAGCGCCATCGCCGTGAGTGCAATCGTCTCTTGCTCGCCCACCGTCAGCAGTAAATCCATCTCGCGCTCATCCGGATGGGGGTTGAGGGCCTTGGCGCGGCCGATCAGCTCGTTGGTCACACCGGAACGTGCCGACACCACCACGATGACTTGGTTGCCTGCAGCGTAGGTCTCTTTAACACGGCGCGCCACGTTTTTGATGCGATCGACGTCGCCGACCGATGTGCCGCCGTATTTTTGAACAATGAGTGCCATGAGTAAATTCTATGTGGGATACAAAGCGCGGAAGCCTAGTGCGGGAGCCGTCGGCTTGTCTAGCTTGGATCAAAGATCCGGAAACTCACCGGCGCACTCAAGACTGCCGCTTCTGCCTCAAGTGCGGACTTAGCCGCAGCAATCGCCCGCTCGTCACTCGCATGCGTGGTTAGCATAATCAGCGCCGTGCCATCCTCGAGTTCCTTCTGATTCACCGTTGCCAAACTGATGTGCTGGGCAGCCAGCAAGTTCGATACTTTAGCAAAAACACCTTCTTCATCTTTAACGTGCACGCGCAGGTAGTAACGGCCGGCCAGCTCATCGGGATCGGTGAGTTCCAGTCCTTCCGCCAGTTTTTGGTAGACGGCTTCATCTTCTTCACTGATCACCGGATCCGGTGCACCCTGCAACATCGAAACCGCATCCGCGATGTCACTGATCACCGAACTCGAGGTGGCATCTTGGCCGGCACCACGCCCAATCAATACCGTCGTACCGACCACATCACCGGTCACACTCACCCCATTGTAGACCTCGTCCACGCCGGCGATCACCTCGCTCTTGGCAATAAGCGCCGGATGCAGGCGCACCGACAATTTGTTGGCCTCGAAATCACGCGCGATCACAGCAAGCAGCTTGATCTTGTAACCGAGCGTGCTGGCAATGGCGATATCATCGCCAGTAATCGCCCGAATGCCTTCGCAAATAATATCCTGCAATTTCACCCATTTACCGTGCGCCAGATATGCTAAAATCACGGCTTTGTGCGCGGCATCAATACCGTCGAGATCCAGCGCCTCATCAGCTTCCACATAGCCGAGCGCGCGCGCATCACCAAGGGTGGCTTCAAAGCTCAGGCCCTCGCGCTCCATACGGGTGAGAATATAATTCGAGGTGCCGTTTAGAATGCCAAAGATGAGCTTAAAGCGATTGGCGACCAAGGCCTCGCGTATTGTTTTGATAATCGGGATACCGCCCGCGACCGAGGCTTCATAAAAATAATGTCCGCCGTGTACCTGCGCGACCTTGAAGAGCTCTTCCCCATGCTCGCAGATCAATGCTTTGTTGGCAGTCACCACGATCTTACCCTGTTGCAGCGCGCGACGCGTCAACTCGAGCGCCTCGCCGGTCCCGCCCATCAGCTCACAGACGATGTCGATGTCCGGATTGTCCACGACGGTAGCCGGATCGGCAGATAGCTGTGTCGCCGGCACCTGAACTTCCCGCTCACGGTCGAGGTTTTTGACCACAACTTGGGTGATCGCGAGTTGCACGCCCAGACGGTACTCCAGGGCACTGCGGTTGTGCTCGATATTTTTCCAAACTCCTTGCCCGACAACGCCGAAACCAAGCAGTCCGATACGAATGGTGCGTTTCTCAGACATACAGCTTTTGTGAATATAGTGACAGTGAGCCAATATCAGGTTTGCAAAGTTTCAAGATCAGACTTGTTTCGGTTCACTATGAAAATCATCAACCAGCAGCCATCCATGCAGTACCGCAAATTTGGCAAAACCAACCGCTGGCTGTCGACGATCACTCTGGGCGGCATGCGCTACCACGATGGCTGGAGCGAACCACGCGATCAACCTACGACCCAGATGATCGACCAGTGCGCGGACATCGTGGCGCGCGCCTTTGCACAGGGGGTGAATCATATTGAAACCGCGTATGGCTATGGGAGAAGTGAGCACTGCCATGGCATCGCGCTCAACGACGTGCTCGGTTGGCGACGCGATACCTATCATTTAATGACCAAAGGTAATGCGGATTCCGCGGATGGCATACGACGATGCGTCGACGCGCAATTAACCGGACTCAAAACCGACCATATCGATCTCTATGCTTGGCACGGCATCAATACCGCCGAAAAATTAGCACACTTTACCCGCAGTGGCGGCCCCATCGAAGAACTGCTGAAGATGAAGGAGGAGGGCATCATTGGGGAGCTCGGCTTTTCGACGCATGGCCCGTTGGAGGTCATCATCGATGCCATAGCGACCGGGTTGTTCAGCTTCGTCAACCTGCACTACTATTACTTCATGCAGCGCAATCTTGGCGCGGTGGAGTACGCGGCCGCCAAAGGACTGGGGGTGTTTATCATTTCGCCCAATGACAAAGGCGGCAAACTCTACGAGCCCTCCGCACGCCTGACCGAACTGTGCGCGCCGCTGACCCCGATCCAATTCAACGCCCGCTGGTGTTTGTCCAATCCGAATATTCACACGCTCAGCTTTGGCCTCACTGAACCCGAACACGTCGAAGAGATGGCGGGTATTTTCCCATTTTCGGTGCCGCTGTCACTGGCGGATCAGGAGATCACGCAGCGCATGAATGCCGCCCAGTTGCGTGACCCCGAGTCCGCGTGGCAAGGCTTTGAGATGCGGGACGATCCGTCCGGAATCAATATTCCGGAAGTCCTGCGCATGCGCCGCATGTGGAAATGCTACGATCAAACCAGCTTTGGCGACATGCGTTACAATATGTTTGGAGGCGACTGCGATTGGTTCCCTGGTTGTTTCGCGACGCCCGAAGCCGTGGCCAAAGTCGACCCATCGCGTACTCTTGCCAACGTCGACCTACCCGGCTTTCTCTCTGAAACGCATGCACGCTTTTATCGCCCGAAAGACGAGGCAACTACGGACGAAGGCTGAGCGCTACTTTTTGAAACTATTCTCCTCGCCACGTAACAAGCGCACAATGTTCGCTCGGTGGCGCAAGATAATCAGTAGCGCCAAGAGCGTGGCCAGGATGAGGCGCGGATCAAAACCGCCACTGTTGTCGTAAAAAAAGTAGGCGGAGACGGGTAGACTCAGTGCGAAGAGGATCGATGCCAGAGCGACGATCTTACTGGCGTAATAAGTGATCAACCAAGCTAATAAACCGAGCAATAAGACCTGCGGCATGACCGCGAGCAGACCACCCATCGTGGTGGCGACCCCCTTCCCTCCGCGAAACTTTAAAAATACGGAATAACTGTGCCCGAGGATCGCGGCCACTAAACCGACAATGCCAAGGCGCAGGCCCGCATCACCCGAGCCGCACAGCCACAGCATCGGCCAACCCGCAGCCACAAATCCCTTAAGCGCATCCAATGCGAAAACTGTATTGCCCCACTTGGAACCGAGCGTGCGTTTGACATTGGTAGCCCCGGGGTTGCCGCTGCCCACCTGAAAAATATCCACGCCCTGGCTCTTCGCGACCAGAACTGCGAAGCTGATCGACCCGATGAGATAACCCGTCAGAGTCACCACAAATAGCTCGATGCCAGACATAACCGGACGTTCCGCTTACAACTTAATCACGCGATATTTTTCAATCGCTTCGTGATCGCTGATCTTGGTGGCTGCCGCTTCGGAGGGCACGCTGTCCAACTCGAAGACGGATACGGCAAACCCCTCACCCTGATCGCGACTGAGCGACATATTGGCAATGTTCACCTGGTCTTCCCCCAGAGTGACCCCGATAAAGCCAACGATCCCGGGGACATCCTTATTTTTCAGAACGAGTAAGGTCGCGTGGGTATTCACCTCGACGCCGTGCCCATCAATCGTAACAATGCGTGGCGTCTGGTTTTTACCGACTAAGGTGCCGCCAATGGTACGGGTCTTGTCGCCCTTGCAACTCACCTCGACTTCAATCAACTCGTTGAAGTCCGCGTGGGTGCTGCTGACCACTTGATCACACGCAATCCCCAAACGCTCGATTTTCTTAGGCGCATTCACATTATTGACGTTGTCGGAAATCTCCCGCAAGTAGCCGCGCTGGATCGCATTGGTGAGCGGAAGTGTATCCAGCTCGGTAATTTTACCGTAGTAGCGAATGGTAATTTTCTCGACCCCTTCCGGCGCCAATTGCTGTGAAAAAGTACCGATTTTTTCGCCCAAGTCCATGTACGGCCCCAATTGCTCCAAGACCTTTGGATCGACGGACGGCATATTCAGCGCATTGACCACCATACCACCCGTCAGGGCCTGGATCATTTGCTTGGCTACATCGATACCAACATTTTCCTGTGCCTCTTGCGTCGATGCACCCAAATGCGGGGTCAGCACCAGATTGGGAATACTGCGCAATGGGCTATCTTCAGCAGGAGGCTCGTCTTCGTAGACGTCCAGTCCCGCAGTCGCCACCTTGCCGGAATTCAGCGCATCGATGAGCGCGGACTCATCAATGATACCACCGCGTGCACAGTTGAAGACGCGTACACCGTCCTTCATGCGTTGGAAGGCATCGGCGTTGAGCATGTGCTTGGTATCTGCGGTCAATGGCATGTGCACCGTAATGTAGTCGGCATTTTCGATCACTTCATCTAAAGTCGCCTGCTTGACGCCAAGGCTCTTGGCGCGCGACTCCGTCAGATACGGATCATAGGCGAGTACCTCCATCTGAAAAGCCATCGCTCGCTTGGCCACTTCGGCGCCGATGCGCCCCATGCCGAGAATCCCCAGAGTTTTCTGGTTTAATTCCGAGCCAGTAAATTTCTTACGGTCCCAGCCACCTGCGCTCATCCGCGCGCTCGCCTGAACAATCGGGCGGGTGCCGGCAAGCATGTGCGTGAAAGTCAATTCGGCGGTTGCGATCGTGTTACCGGTTGGCGTGTTCATTACGATCACGCCGCGGTCGGTGGCCGCTTCAATGTCGATATTATCCACACCCACTCCGGCACGACCCACCACCTTCAGTTGCGGCGCGGCTGCCATGACTTCAGCAGTGATTTTGGTATCGGAACGCACGGCAATGGCGTCGACGTCTTGAACCAACTCTAAGAGCTGCTCAGGTGAGGATCCATAGGCCTCGATAACTTCAAAACCAGTTTCGGCTTTGAACAAATCAACACCTATGGGAGATATGCGGTCTGCGACGAGTATTTTCATGGGAAAGCGCGCGAGTTAATTTCCTCTGCGCTGAATTGCAACGAAAACCCGCACCTACCTAGCTTCTTGAGCGTGATCGACCGAATTCATGCGCTGCAAAGACCACGCTCGGCAGGATTCAAGGGCTAGATTTGTTGAAATTTCGTAAAAACTAAGGCGCGGACCCCATTGCACTAGGCAGACGCCCTAGCGCTGGTTATGACTTTCATCGTCTATGGCCGATTATTACATTCGCACCCTCGATCGCGAAACATCGCGCGGTCCTTTTGATCCAAACGGGCTGTTAACCCTCGCCGAAGCCGGTCAAATCAGTGAAACCACCCTCTACTTCGACGAAACACGTGGGGAATGGCTGCCGATCGGTCTCAACGATGCTCTCAAGCAGCAGGTCTTCCCGGAACGGCGCAAACTAAAGCTGAATTTAGTGCGCAACTCAGACGCTTCGGGGAGCGAACCGACAGCAGAAACTGAAGCCGCAAGCCAAGCAGAGCGGGAAGCAGCGACTCCCTGCGAAGCGATTGAAGTCAAAGACCTGCTCGCGGCAGCGGATCGACCCAATCAACTCGCGCAGCAGCGCCAGAAAAGTTTGGAAGCCGCGGCGGCCATGGCTTCGCCCGCAATGGGAGGAATGCTCCTGCTCTCCTCGGTCGCCTTATTACTGCCCCACGGTCAATCTGCCATCGAAAGCCTCCATCTTCCAGCGCTCAGTACACTGCTGAGCCAGCCCTTGGTTTGGATTGGGCTCATTGACCTGCTCTTCGCCACTTTACTCTTTTTGGCCGCCACCGGAGTCTACTCCTGGTTGCGCGCGCGCGCTGCCATTGCACTGAGCATGGGGATTTTTGCGCTTTGGAGTATGAGTGACGTCTACCTTTTTACTGCTTTTACAGTCGCAGCAAGCACGCTGTGCGCGGCCACTTTCGTGCCGCGCTTACCGGTAATGCGCATCCTCGTCGCCTTCGGAATTGCTGCGAATTGCGTCTTAGTATACTTGACTGCAGTCGGGCGGATGAGCGATTTTTATGCAGCGCTGCCTGCAACATTCTTTTAGGGCGCTTCACTCCTGACCCGCCCTCTATCCGTGTCTCAGTCTGATCGCACTGACGCTACCGCGTCCACCCTCGTCCATCGCTTAAGCAGGCAACTCAAAACCCTGCGTCAGTTATTATCGAAGGATATTTGGGAGCTCGAGCATATTGGTCGTCACACACTGCGCGCTCGTTCGTATCATTTCCTGCGCACCCTGACGCTGACCTTCCAAGGCCTGCGTCGCAACCAACTGCCGCTGCAATCGGCAGCCCTAACCTTTTACACGATGATTGGCATCGGGCCTCTGATTGCCTTCGGCATCATGATTTCGGGATTTTTGCTGGAACAGGACATGAGTGATCCATCCGGGGCCCTCCAAGACAGCGTCGTCGTCGAAAAAATCACCGAGTTGATTACCTTTGCGGCTCCGCATGTAGCCGTCGCGGTCGAACCCGACGGTAGCGGCTCATCCGGCACACAACTTTCGCCGCAAATGCTGGAGTTGATTCGCAATTTTAGCAATGCAGCTCAATCGGGCACAGTCGGTGTCGTTGGTTCCCTGATGCTGTTGGTGATCGGCATTCAAGTACTCACATCGATCGAGAAATCGTTCAATCTATTATGGGGCGTTGCGCAGGGCCGCAAACTGGCGGAGCGCATCGTGACGTATTGGACTTTCATCAGCCTAGGTGCGGTTCTCGGCACCGCTTCCCTCTCCTTAATCAGTCTCAATACCTTCGTGCGCTTTGCCAAAGAGCTCCCCTTCGGATCTGAGCTCGCCGTACTCATCCAGTTCGCCTCGCCCTTAGCCAGTCTTTTGCTCATGATCCTCATGCTGGCGCTCTTCTTTCGCTTCATCCCGCACACGCAGGTAAACTGGAAGCCGGCTTTCAGTGGCGCGGCACTTGTGGTTGTTTTGCTCCATCTCTACAAAGGCCTGTCGTTTTTGTACGTGGAGCGAGTCGTCGACACCAACAGTCTATATGGGTCCGTCGGTATTATTATAATTCTCATGCTCGGCCTGTATATTTTTTGGCTACTCATTCTGCTTGGCGGGCAGGTCACCTACGCGATGCAAAATGCCAACTACTTGACCAACGAGAATGCCTGGCAACAAATCAGCAGCCGCTCCCGCGAGCTTATCTCTTTGGCCGTGCTGCTACTGGTCACCGAGCGTTTCCGCGATTGCAGTGCGGCGCTGCACGCCAGCGAATTGCACAAAAAATTGCGCGTCCCCAGTCATATTCTAAACTCCAGCATCACTCGCCTCTGCGAGCTCGGATATCTTTGTGAGATCCAGACTCAGACCGTGGAGACCGAGCGCGATCGCGCGTATCAACTCGGGCGCCCAATGGATTCACTCAGCCTGACGCAATTCAAGCACGACTTCGACTGCTTCGGAAATAACGAAGGCATTGAATGGATCCGCGACTTTCACCCCGGGATTCGCAGGTACCAGCGCAGTGTGCTCGCACCACACAGCGCACCCAGCGAACAACTGTGGATTACAGATCTACTGCCCATCGGTAAAGATCCGGCCGTAGGGAAGCTCTAACTGCCAACGCCGACACTGCGACGGAGGGGTCTAATCGTAGGTCTTAAGTGCAGCAGCAGCTTCGCGGGCAGCTGCTTCCTGTTGCCGTGCAGCATCGATGCGTCGCTGACGCTCAATCGCCTCGGCGCGCTCTTTTTCGATACGCTTTAATTCATTCGCGGCGGCCGCGGCCCGCTGTTCGGCTTCGAGGACGTCTTGATCCGTCACCTGATAGCCCAAGGCAATCGTTTGCTCACGCTGTTGTGCCTGTTCGGCCTCGGCACGGGCAGTTTGCTCTGCCAGTTGACGCATCTGTTCCGCACGCACGTGCTCGGCCTCAATATCTTGAGCACTACCAGAAGTACCACCGACCGCAGCACCCACGACTGCACCGATCGCAGCACCTTCACCGGCATTTCCGGATTGGTGGCCGATCACGGCACCGGCGACACCGCCGACGACTGAGCCAATCGCCATACCCCTGCGGGTGTGTTGACCGTTGTTGTGAGTTTCACAGCCAGTGAAGGCCAGGAGGATTCCAATTAGAAGAACAGCTTGATACGATTTCATGCCTACACGTTAGCCAAATGGAATCGCCGAGCAAGCTAAAGCGGTCGAGTCCTCGGCACGAACCACCCGCTACAGCTATGGATTGACAGACGATGGTCGGCTTCTAACCTGCAGCGTTTCTTATTTTCTCTGTAGTCTTATGATTTCCTGGATTCAAAACCACCTCATCCGCCACGGACGCTGGATATTCCTCACTCTCCTCGGTGTCGTCATCGTCGCCTTTGTCTTTACCATTGGCAACACGCCGGGCTGCACCAGCAACCGCAGTGCCTATGAAGTGGCGAGTTTCTACGGCTACGATTTGAATTCGCCCAAGCAAATGGAGAGCCTCAGTCGCAAGGTCGGCTTAAGCGCGCAACTCAGCAATGCGAACATCCAAAACGACCAGCAGTTCCAAAGCCAACTCACCGGCCGCATTGCATTGCTCCACCTCGCCGATCAGATCGGCATCCCCGCACCGAGTCCCGCAGCCCTGAGCGAGTTCATTCATAGCCAGCCACTGTTTGCGGATGAGGACGGTAACTTCAGTCGCGATGCAATGACTCGCTTTATCGACAGCGTGGAATCCAACCCAAGTATCCCCAGCGGTACGGTCGTCGCGGTCCTCCAGGAAGATTATCGCATCGAAGCGGTTGCCGATCTGCTCTCCGGACCGGGTTACTCATTGCCAAACGAAGCACGCGTGCAGGCGCAGCGCAATCAAACCAGCTACACGGCGTCGACCGCACAGCTCGCCTACCAAGAATTTACCCCGGAAATCGCTGAAAACGAAGCGGCTTTAAAAACCTACTTCGAAAAC
>Ga0228650_1000391_pt1 | contig 16066 bp, 9 predicted proteins | sample 62DmetaG_FD_183171 | JGI IMG/M metagenome (GOLD analysis project Ga0228650, IMG submission 183171) | Seawater microbial communities from Monterey Bay, California, United States - 62D | ecosystem: Environmental > Aquatic > Marine > Coastal | place: USA: California | collected 2016-10-28
TCACCGGCAGGATGGGCTCCGAGGCGTACGAAAAGTGCCAATCATTTAAGCTACCGAATGTATCATTTTGGTAGTTGAGGCGGGCGCGAAGGGTTTGCTTGGATGCGTGGTCCTGATTCGTCCAAGTGGACCATGAGCGGGTGTGCTGAACGTCGAGAGAACAGCGGTCTGCGTTGATATCCTGAGCGCTGCGTGATAGAGCTAAGCTCCCTTCATTACGTACTTGTGGGAAGGGGCCCAAGCGCCGCCCGTCCTCAGTGCGATACGCATAATTACGCATCGCGTGTATCTGATAATTGAGGCGGAACGCTCCGGTAGTATCAAAGGAGCCCTCAAAGGCACGCAGGTAACTGGGGTAGAGGTCGAACGACAGATGCATGAAGCAAAGACTATATACGATTTAACAAATATATACCTTGTTAATCGAGTTCTAAATGTTCTTCATTCGGTAATTGTGTGTGTGGCATGCAGTGCAGGCTGCGCACGGGTACCCCGTCAACCTGCCTTGAGGGGCTGAATCAATGAAGCGCTTCGTACGCTTGGAGCGTTTTAAGTTCAAACGAACCAAGCGCGCAGCGAGGGAATCGAGGTCAGTCGAAAAAGCCGTAAACGCGCCCTGCATGTTGGGCTGTACGGGGTGAATTCAACTACTTGCGGCGAGTCGTCGGGTAGCGCCAATAAAGCGGTCGGAGCGAGGAACTCGCTTGGCAACTTGTTTACAAGCGCGCCCGGTGCGGCTTGCCTCCGAAACGTCCCTCAGTCGCTCTCGCTACTCGACGGTAGACTCTCAATGAATTCAAGCTCGCCGATACGTACGATGGCTTTTTGCTCTTCATCGCGAATGAAAAAGGCATTGCGCAGCTCTTCCCCGGAAAAACGTCCTGCCGTTTCAGCGAGTGATGCAAAAGCCAGTTCAGGACTCGTGCGCCCGGCAGGGAGGCTGAGCTGCATCGTCCAGATGGGCTCAGGCATCACCTTTGACTCAGGGCGATTGCGGATTTCCTCGATGGAGAGTGCGACGAGGTTGACGAAATAGCGATCGAGGAGAGAGGCTTCCTCCAGTTGGCGACGGCGCATGGAGTAAACATGCATATCGTACAAATCCATCGCGCCAATGATCTCGGCATTGGTGCGCAATAAGCGATCCGTCTCCAAGCTGGTGCCGAAGTCCATCAACATATCGGGTTCGCTTTCTCCCGTTTCACCGTCAAAAGCGCCATATTCGATGGTGAGGCTCGGGTCCTCTTCGTCGGAGGCGGGGTTGGTCTGCCCCCAGTGTACAATCAGGATAATTTCAGCCTGGCTGTTTTCCTCTGCCATGATGTAACGGCGCTTGCGCAATTCCTTTTTTAAGGCGAAGGCCACTTCCTTGAAACGAATCGCTTCTTCATCGGCCTCGTATTCAGCGGCATAGTATTGCCCCTCATGAAATATATAGTGCTCAGGGATCGGGCGATCGTCCGCATCGGTCGGTCGTATGTAGTCCGCACGTGCTTTGGCGCGTACCAGCACATCCACCGCTTCAACTGGTATGGAGCTAACGACTAGGAGGGCAAGCCCTACAAGTCGGCGCGCAATCGGGTGGAGCAGATGAGTCGGCATGCCAAATACATCGAGGACACTCGCGCCGATGTCAAGTATGCGGCGGCTGTCGGCGCATCGCTTGGCGAGTTCGCCAGGTTTTTTAGGGCATGACGGCGCTGCAATGCATCTGCAGCTTGCAAAAAAGCTCAGCCTAGATTGAGCGGTAGTACGACGGTGGCGGGTGTCAGCTGCCCCTGCTGAATGCGTGGAAAGAAGCGCCATTCAGTCAAGTTTGCCAGAATGTGCTCGCGGAGGCCCGCAGGCAACTTCGTGAGGATGCTTGGCTTGGCGATACGGCCATCGGTATCGATCGTCATCTTTACCTTTACGACCAGGGCGTCACTGCGCGTTGGCATGAGGTCTGCGGGTGGGGCCGACAATGGCATGTAGAATGGCTCCGGTTTGGCATCGCCTTCTCCAACCGAGGCGATGTAGCGGGCCAGCTCGAATTGAAACGCTTGATCGGTGTTGGCATCGAGGAGATCTGTGCGCGCACGATTGTAGAGCTCCGCATTGCCACTGTAAATGTGGAGTGTCCAGCCATCGGCAGGTACATTCTTGGCACTACACCGTAGCCTCATTCGCTGCCGCTGCCCGCTCAGTGGCATCATTTCGGCATAGCGGCAGGCTGTCCAGTTTTGGCCGTCGGGATTATAGGTCAGGATCGCATAGGGATTTGCGACCGGTTCGCTGCTCTGCAAGACTATGTCGAATACGATGTGTTGTCCTTTTCGGCTGTGTTCGAGCGAGAAAATTTCGTAGGAAAGCTTGTTGATAATGGAGACGGGTTTAACCCGTATCCAATACTGCGGACCTTGTGTAATCCCGCCTTCGTCATAAACCAGAGGTTTATAATTCTTCACACCGGCGACCGCTTTGTACTCACCGTCCGCATTGGCTACGCTGAGTTCAAAGCTGGGGAAGATCTTATAGGGGCTTTGCCCGTACGCTCCGCCTGCGAGGCAGAGGAACAGCGTGGCAAGACGGCGAATGGACGAACGCGTATGTATCGATGGTAGGCGCTTGCTGTGCTGTTTAGAAATTAACCGAGGCGCGGATGCTCCAACTGCGAGGGCTGGTAAAGCCTCCCTGGCCATTGCCCTTGGCGATAAGGTCCACCGCATCAAAGAGGTTGTCGACTGCGACGTGCACGTTGAAACGCGGCGCGCCGCGCCCCTTCATGCCGGGCAACTGGCCGCCCCAACCGAAGAAGACTGTGTTACTAAAGTGATCCGAGAGCCATACTCTGTGGCGTCTGGCTTTAACGACTTCCCCTTTTGCCGTCACGCGATTGCCCTCTCCGTCGATGATGGTGCGTTCCTCATATTGTAAGATACCATCGCCATTGCCACCATTGTCGGGATGGTCACCCCACATTCCGGCAGTTAAATCTTCGCTGCCTTGAACGACTGCGCCCAACCCTTCCGCCGCTTCGTACACTGCTCGGCTTGGAGCGCGTATAGGACCGACCGGTAGACTGCTGTCGTACCAATCAAAAGCGGGCAGGTTTAAAACAGATCCCCAGCTCTGTGCAGCGTTTGCCAGCTCTTGGTTGGGTGCAGCCATGGTAGCACCTTCTGGAAGAGAAGCATCATACCATTCGGTCCCCGCTGTATTGATCAAGGCATTCCAACGGTAATCCCCGTCAGCCCATTCGTAAACATCCACGACGTCCGGCTCGCCATCGACGAAGTCGACACTGTTTTGAGTGTAATCGAGGTAGTTCGTGGTGCCGACGTCTTCAAAAAAGGTGCCCAGGAAGGTCTTGGAGCGGTAGCGTTGGTTCACTCCGACGTACCAGCCCTTGAGGCGGCCACTTTTGAAATTGTAGCGAGCGGTGAACACACCGTTGTGATGCGCGAAGCCGGGGTAGGGGTCCCCATCGATGATGCCGCGATCCATGTCCGCCAGAACCGGTGAGTTTTGTATTTCCGCATCCATGTAGGCATAGCCCAACATCAAGGATAGTGAATCCGTCGGATTGTAGTAAATGTCGACCTCGGCGCCCTGACTTTCTACGGTGGTTTCGGCAATGTAACGACCGGAACTAATGAGGCTGAGTTGTTCTACTAGATTTCCGCTTGGATCTTCGAATACCTCCGATCGTATTAACTCATCTTTGTTGGGTTGTTCGGCCGCCCAGAAGGCGCAGATCTCTCGGCTGTACTTCGAGCTATCGTTGACTTTTTCGATATCGAAAGCGACGATCTGGCCATTGAGTTTACCATCCATGAATTCAAACTTAAAGCCGACTTCGGTGCCGCTGCCGGTTTGCGGCGGGGTGTCGGTGCCATCGGGTTGCAGTTCCCAACCCGTGGGTGTTTCGATGGATTCCGCGTAGTTGGCAAACAGACCGATGTTGGGAGTCAGCCAATAGAGCCCGCCAAGCGAAGGGCTGAATTGCTTGTAGGTATTATCTCGAGATCGGATGACGTAGCGTGGATCATCTTTTGTGGCACCAGATGGGCGTGTTTGGTACTGATTCGATACCGAGGAGACGCGGATCTCATCATAGCGCATCCCTAATAAGGTGTTGAGTCGGTTGTTCAGGAATTTGCCTTGATGGGCAACCCATGCGGCTTTGGATTCGGTCGACGCGGGACGATAGCTGGTGTCAACCCAAGTGAGTTCTTCGCCGGCGCGCAAATCAGCTATCGGAAGTGGATTGCCTTCAGAGTCTTGGGTAAAAGAGTTACTTGGAGAGAGGCTAATTGGGTGTAGCCCTACGTAATCGATTGGATAGTAGACTGCACCGCGACTGCCCCAGTTGTGGCGTCCTCCTTCATCTGTTATGTAAGCACGGTTGGCGTAAGCAGTTAGGTCGACGCCAGTTAGGGTAGGATTTTTATAGGTGTATTGGCCGTATAATTGGTAATAATTGCCTTGGTCATTTAATTTAGTAGGGTCATTTAGTATTACGTTACCATTAGCGTCATAAAGATAGTCAAAATCCTCCGCATCTGCTGCGTAGTTCAACCGCCGTGTTTTTCGCTTCGAGTCACGACGGTCGTAGTCCAAGCCCAGTAGAACCTGGTTTTTGGAGTTGGGGATCAGCCCATCCTCAAACTCCCAAGATACAGTGTTGCGCAGAGAAACGGAGCGATCGCTGGTACCGGTCTCGACCCAATAGGGGGCGACGTACAAGAGGCCGTGCGGAGATTCATCATCGCCGCTCAAACCTTTAAATTGTTGGTTTCTTGCCTTCGGTCCGTACGGTACAGCTGCAGACAGGCTGGTTCCGCCTTCAGGGCGATAGCTTAAGGCGTCACTTCGTTCGTGCATAGCACTGAATTTGAAATTGAGGTGATCGTTCAATTGATGGGTGACATCAAAAAGATGAAACTGCGATCTGGATTGGTTTGAGGCGTCACTGTATGCTAAACTACCACCGTTTTCAGGGGTGATACCGGCATATAAATCGAGGATATCCTGTGCGCTGTTGATATCGATATGCCGATTATTATTTGCCCACGTGCCGTTATAATTTAGATCACTGTAATCATAAATAGATTGAAGCAGGCCCGAAGGTAAGTAATCAACAACTTCGGGCGTCGCCGGCAGGCCATAAGGGATGCCACTGGCACCGCTCTGAGTGGTATTATCGGTATAGGTACCCGGTACCCAAACTGACGAGCCCTGGTTAAATTCCGAATGTAAGCGCAACTCTGTTTTGCGGGAGGGGCGGTAGGTAACTGCTATTGTCTGGCTGGAAAGTTCGCTTTCAGCGTAGCGTTTGAAGGACTGTTTGCTGTCTTCCGCACCCATCACCCGCACCGCGATTTCGTCGTTTACGATCTTATTCAGGTCATAATTGAGACTGCGGAGATCCTCACTGCCAAAGCGGAAGGTAAATTGGGAGCGATCGCGCCCGAAGCTGGCCCGCTTGGCATTGTAGTTGACTTTGCCGCCAGGCGCCGATTGGCCAAAAATGAGACTGTTGGAGCCGCGGATCACATCCGCACGTTCGATATTGTACCAGTTCAGTCCCGTATGGCGCGGCATGAATTCATATAGCTGAAAACTGGTGCGAAATCCGCGAAACCGGATTCGGTTGTTGTTGCCGTGGTCTTCCTTGTAGGCGCTCGCAACGACCTTCTCGAGGTCGTTCGGGTTGACGATCGACAGATCCTCCAAGAGTTGCTTATTGATCACCGTAATGTTGACGGGTGTATCCTTAATCAGGGCATTGGTCCGCGTGGCAGCGAGTGAGTGAGCCGAGTGGTAGCCGCGGTCTTTCTCGACGGATACTTCAAAATCACTCAAGATGTAAACCTCCTCGCCGCTGTCCGCATCGACCGAAGTTTCGGCCGCCTCAGCAGTTTTCGGCTCGGCAGAGTCAGCATCGGGGAGGACGATCGTGGCTTCGGAAGTGCTCTGCGCCGCTAAGTGGCGAGTCGCTAGACTAAAGCCGATTAAGAGCGTGCAAAGCAAGGCGGTGCGCGAGGAGATTTTCATGGGATAATGGTTAGTTTGTACGCAAGGGTACAGGATTGGTGTAAAGCCTTCTAGGATCTCACAATTGTCGGGTCAATTCGTCGATCGAAAGGTCAGTTTTGTTGTTGAGAGGAGAAATAGCCGCAAAAACCGATCGAAAGGGTCGAGAATCCGGTCTTCTTGAATGCGAAACGAATGAATCGTACTTTTTGGACAACGCTTTTGTTTTCGAAAACTGGTTTAATGTTTTTTTGTCCATGCTCCCATTTACTCTATGATTCAGTTGCGCTCCTTATTGTTGTTACCGAACCGCCGTCTGGCTCCTTTGCTGATGACTGTGCTGCTGTGCAGCTCTGTCTGCGGCGCGATGCCTCGTATTCATTCAGATGCAACGATTCGTTGGCCCGATCTGCAGTATCAGGCCAAGCCCGATGGGAGTTTGATGTACTTGGTCGCACAGTCTGGCTTGCTGATTGAGAACAGCTTATTTTTTATTCAAGACCCAACAGGGGCCCAGCATGCCAATTTATTACCTTGGGAGATGCGCCAGCAACAGACGGATACGACGCTCATTGTTGCCGAGCCAGTACGCCTCGGGGCCTCCAATGGACAGTATCGTTCCGCAGTTTCAGTGGAAGCGGCGCGTACCTTACGCTTTGAGATTGATTTTGAGGTCGAAGATCACCGTGCCACACGGCAAACCCTGAACTTACCGCACGCAACCTTCCTCGGCCGCTTTTTTGAAGTGGATGGCAGGCGTTTTGAGTATCTCACACCAACACCTGGCCAGCGGCGGCAGACCCTCGTTAAGCGACAAGCCTTCACATCCTTTAAAGCACTCAGCGAAGATCCAGCTGGTTTTGAAATCATACCGGATGCGCGGGGAGCTCTTGAAATCGAGATCCTAACGGCACTCGATTGGAAGCAGCATCGTTCCTACTGGGTGAATTTGTACAGTAGTGATGGCCAACGGGTGCATTACACCCTACGCCTGCCGGAGCCCGTCGATACGGCCACTGCGTCTACCTCCACTGCGCGCTCCAACCGTTTGCGTAATGGTAGTTTTGAACTGGGCCGTGAGGAGTGGGGTGTGATTTTTGGCAAACGTGATGTGAGCTCCCAGTGGTCTTTGGTCGAAGGACAGGCTGCGCACGGTGAGCGTGCCTTGCGGGTACAGATCGTACCGAAGGTAGCCGCGTATGAATCGGATTATAAATCCGCTACGGTGGCATCCGATTATTTTGAGGCCAAGCCCTTGGAGCAGCTGTCAATTTCTGCCGAGCTTAAAGCCGCGCGCAAGGGCCAGAAAGTTAAAATGCAAGTACGCTACGTGCCTACCGCGTTGGTGCCGAACCGTGGTAGTAATATGATCGAAAAGACGGTGACGTTGACAGAGAGTTGGCAGCGTTATTCCTTTGAGGCGCGTCTGCCATTAGCTGCCAAAAATGCCTACGCAGTTGCCTTTGAAATCCCGCGAACGGATGGTCCCGCAGAAGTCTTTGTGGATGCGGTCTCAGTGTGTGCCCAGGATCAGTTGGATTATGAGCCGTATGCTCCAATCGAAGCCCATAGTGACACGGTGCGTTATCGTCGCCTGTATGAGCCCGGTGAGGCTTTTGATGTGCAAACGATTTTACGCAATGAGGGGAGTGCGCCAACGGAGCAGGCGGTGCGCTTGACGATTCGCGATAGCGCAGGCGAGGTCTTGCATCAAGAGCTGCGTGACTCGCTGGAAGTGGCTCCGCAGGCGAATCTCGCGGTGACTTGGCAGTTGCCGAGCTACCGCAAACAAGGGATGTACCGAATCGGCATCGAAGTGGGGACAAGCGTCGACACACTTGAAGTTTCACACGGCTTATCTTTGGCAGTTTTGCGCGCCCGCGATGTGGATGTAGTGAATCCGAAAAATCGCTTCGGTGTGAATATTACCGATCTGCGCGAATTTTGGGCGCTGGAACGTCTCGGGGTCGGTTGGTCGCGTTTCACCTTTGATTGTGGCTTGGGACAATTGATGCGCGAGCCCGGAAGATGGAATCAATGGCATGCGAACCGCTTGGATGCGATCCTTGATTACCAAGCCAGCTTTGGTGTCACACCACTGGCAGTCTTGGGGCCGGGTATGCCGAAATGGGCCTCTAGGGCCTCGAAAAGTTCCTCAGCCGCGCGGGCCTACACGTATCGGGACGATGTCGACCACCATTTTGAGGCCTATTTGAATCGCTTGTTGGACATGGCTGATGGTCGCTTGTTTGCGATTGAGACCTGGAATGAGCCGGATATCCCACTTTTCTACCGGGGTACGGTTAAGGAGATGGCCGATTTTACCGAGCGTGCCTACGAGATCATTAAAGCACACTCGCCGCAGATCGAGGTGGTGGGTCTGGGCTTGGCGACACCAGCAGAAACCCACAATAAATTTCTGGCTGACTTGCTCGAGCATACTGGATTAGAGCCTTACGACGCAATTTCGTACCATCCTTACACAGAGGGACGCCGCCATCCCGCGCGCGGTGATTTTCGCGAAGTGGTGCAGGGCATCTACGATGTAATTGCTGACTTTGGCGAGGTGCCTTCGCTGTGGGCGACCGAATTTGGTTACTTTGGCTATGCGCACGATGTGAAACCCTTTGTTCCCTACAAGAACCCATTTGTTGCGCGCGAAATACTGGATGAAGCAGAGAGTGCAGCCGCTTACATACAAGCGATTTGCACGGCCTTTGCCAATGGGGTGGATAAGACTTTTTACTTCATCTTGTTAGAGGGTAATTTGCTCGACCGTTGGCTACAAGGCTGGGTGGGCCCTGGTGGGCGTACGGTTGAGACAGGCTTTATTGCCGCGGCTACCGCCTGTGATTTGATTCAGGATGTGGACTGCTTGGGGCAAGAGGCCGTTCATGCAAACCTATGGCAGACTCGCTTTGCCGGTGAGTCGAAGGAATTTGTGGTGTTGTGGAGTGAACAGGGCGAGCAAGCACTCAGCTTGCAGGGGCTCTCGTCGGTTCGTGGATATGACGTATTAGGAAATCCGCTACACTATCAAGCAGTTGATCAAGTTGTCACGATCCCCATTGGTGCGACACCGGTCTATTTAACCCTAGCGGATGTCCGCGCTCATCTTTGAACCCAAAATTACAAATGATACATACCCGAAAATATATAGCTGCGATTGCCAGTCTACTCTGCGTTGGCGTTGCCACTCTGTTTGCTGCTGCGGAACGCCCCAATGTGATTCTCATTGTTTGCGATGATTTGAACACCGATTTGCAAGGTTATGGAGGACATCCTCAGGTCCAGACGCCGAATTTGCAGCGCTTGATGGATAGTGCGACGACTTTCATGAGTGCGCACTGTAATATCCCGATTTGTGCACCCTCGCGATCGAGCTTTCTGACCGGAGTTTATCCGCACAATTCAAATAATTTTGGCTTTGATCGTTGGTATGAAAACGAAATCCTGCAAAACACCCATACGATCTTTAGTCATTTCAAAGCCAATGGCTATCATGTGTTGGGGACGGGAAAATTGATGCATCACAATTATGGACGTGAGTGGAGCGAATTTAAGCATGATGCGGATTACGGTCCTTATGCGCTCGATGGTGAAGAAAGGGTGCCGCACCCTGAGGTTCCGCAGCCATTGCGTGATGACTTCGGCTGGGTTGATGGTTCTTATGGGCCGCTCGTTCCGATCGAAGGTGTTGATTATGGTGATGGTAAAGCCTATCGCTGGGGTACCGGTAATTGGAGGGGCAACCGTGACCTACATTTTGATGAGGATGGAAAGCGTTTAGATCCAACCGCGGATGAGCAAAATGGACAATGGGCAATGGAGCGCCTCCAGCAACTGGCAGCAGGCGAATCGGAGCAGCCCTTTTTGATGGCAGTTGGATTCTTGCGTCCACATACGCCGCTGATCGTAGACCAACGCTTCTTCGAATTGTATCCGCGTGAATCGCTGGAGCTGCCTACTATTTTGGAAAACGATGCCGAGGATACGTTTTTGATTGAGTCACGTGGTGGCAATGATCGTGGCCGTAAGATTTATGAAAGCTTGCTTGCCAGTTATCCGGATCGGGAAGAAGCCCTAAAGCGGTGGGTGCAAGCCTATCTCGCCTGTGTTAGCTCTGTGGATGAGCTGATTGGGGGCATCGTCGACGTGGTCGATCGCACTGGCTTGAAAGAGAATACCATTATCGTGGTGACCAGTGATCACGGTTGGGGGAATGGTGAAAAGGATTATGTCTACAAGAATGCCCTGTGGGAGGAGAGTACACGCGTCCCACTGATTATGCGTGTCCCTGGCTTATCTGCACCCGGGTCTGAAAGTGAACATCCCGTTTCATTGATTGACCTATTTCCCACCTTGATCGATCTGTGTGGCTTGCCTACTGAAACGCGTCGCAACGAAAAAGGCGCATCGCTGGACGGCTTTAGTTTGAGACCTTTGATCGCTGATCCCGCTACAGATAACTGGGCTGGGCCGGATGCTGCACTGACCGCGATTCACAAATGGAAGGAGACCGATCCGGCACGCCAAAGTTATTCGCTGCGCACCAAAGAGTGGCGCTACATCCGCTATCACAATGGTGACGAAGAGCTCTACGATTGCACTAAAGATCCATACGAATGGCATAATTTGGCCTTACAGAAAAAATATCGGCCGGTCCTTAAGGACTTCCGCAAACGCCTGGATGCTCGCATCAATCTCTGATACGGATTAATACTATCATGAAGCAGATTAAAAATTATATTTCCAATTCCTGGTGTGATGGCGAGTCGACCATCGACGTTTTTAATCCCGCTAGCGGCGAGAAAATTGCTCGCGTAGCGGCAGCTTCTGCTGAAGACGTTAAACGTGCCTTGGAGTGCGCAGAGCGTGCTGCTCAGTCGTACGGAGCGTTTTCGATCAATCAACGCAAGGCATTGATTGACGCATTGATTGACAAGCTCAAGGCGCATGAAGACGAGATAATCGATCTCTTGGTGGAGGAGACCGGCAAAACTCGTGAGGTCGCTAGCTACGATTTTACGATGTTGGTCGACTGCCTGGCTTATTACATCGAGGAAGTGAAGCGCCACTATGGTGAGACGATTCCTGATTATGATGGCGGGCACCTCAACTTCTTATCTTACCAGCCCGTTGGAGTGGTTGCAGGTTTACTTACTTGGAATTTCCCGTTGCTCAATCTCGGTTATAAGTTGGGGCCGGCCTTGGCCAGTGGCTGTGCATCTGTCTTTAAGATTAGCGACCGTACACCGCTCGCTTCGATGCGGGTTGCGGAGCTGATTGACACGATTGATTTCCCCGAGGGAACGGTGAATTTTCTCTGCGGCCGCGGTAGCGTTGTTTCGACTGCAATGGCCCAGAGTTCGATTCCGCGTTTACTGACAATGATTGGCTCCACGTTTGCGGGTAAAAAGCTCATCGAACAATCACCCAGTTCTGTGAAGCGATTTTCTCTGGAACTTGGTGGAGATGCCCCGGTAGTGGTGTTTGCAGATGCCGATCTGGATGCAGCGGTTGCAGACATTGTGGGTCTGAAGCTAGCCAACGCTGGACAGATCTGCGTGGCGCCGAATCGGGTGTTTGTGCATGAGTCGCTCTATGATGCCTTTATTGAAAAGGCGAAGGCGCTGATGGAAAGCTATCGCCTGCTTGGTGATGCGGGTGAGGGTCCGGAGCTCAGCCCATTGGTGAGTGAAGCGAGCGTGGAAAAAATGGTCGAATTCTGCCAAGCTTCCATGCACGGCGGTACGGTGGTTACCGGTGGTCGGCGTGCGCAGCGTACCGGCTATTTCCTCGAGCCAACTTTGATCAAAGATGTTGACCGTGAATCCAAACTGACCTGCGAGGAGATTTTTGGCCCGATCATGCCCGTAATGCCCTTCAGTGAGGACGAGGATATTTTTGCCGTCGCAAATGACACAGTGTACGGCCTGTCTGCCTACGTGTACACGCAAAACCTGAATCGCGCACTGGAGGCCGAAAAACGGCTGCTCTTCGGTAATATTTTGATTAACGAAGTCTACTACTCACTGCAGTTGCCTCATGGGGGCTTGAAGCAAAGTGGCTTTGGCAAAGACGTCAGCCGTCTTGCGTTGGATGACTATTACGACATCAAGCGGATTTCAATCAAACGCTAAGCATATGGAAATCTCGGCTATTGAATGCTTCCCATTGCGCACCGACTTGAGCCGGGCCATTGGTTTTTCGCAGTGGTATTACACTGCCAAGAATAATTGTTTACTGAAGATTACCTGTGCGGATGGCACTGTAGGCTGGGGGGAGTGCTATGGCCCGAATCTGGCGATTGCTGCCGCCGTGGAGCACCACTTCAAGCCTTTACTCATCGGTAAAAATCCGCTGCAACACGAGCAGCTCTGGAACCTGATGTGGCGCGCCTACCATGACTTTAATCGTCACGGTATCTTTATGGCTGCAATCTCGGGTCTGGATATCGCATTGTGGGATATTAAGGCTAAGGCCTTACAAGTTCCGCTACGCACGCTTCTGGGCGGCTCGGATGAACCGGTTCCCTGCTATGCGACGGGTATGTATTATCGCAACGACAAGCCTGAGGCAGCCATGCTGGAGGAATTGTTGGACGAGGCAGCCACTTACGTTGAAGCCGGTTATTCTTTTCTGAAGGTCAAACTAGGCAAAAATCTGGAATTCGACCGTGAGTTGGTGCAGCAGTTTCGCCACCGTTTCCCGAACACAAAAATCGCGGCGGATTCGAATCATGCCTACAACTTCAAAGAGGCAATGGGGATGGCGCGCTTATTGGAGTCTTTGGACTACAGTTGGTTTGAGGAGCCACTGGCGCCCGATAGCTACCACGATATGGCGCGCTTGCGCGCGTCGACTTCGGTACCAATCGCGGCCGGTGAGTGTGAGCAGACTCGTTTTGGTTTTGAGCGCCTAGCCCGCGCGGGTAGTCTGGATATTTTTCAGCCGGACATTGCCTATTGTGGTGGTCTGAGCGAATTTCAAAAGATCGCCGCCATTGCTTCGGCCGCTCAAGTTGATGTGGTTCCGCACTGCTGGGGCTTGAAAGTGAATCAAGCCGTAGCCGCCGCAGCGATTCGCATGCTGCCGGAAAATCCGGGGCGCTTTGAGCGGCGCCCAATCTATCTGGAGATGGATCAAACCGAGCATCCGGTGCGTGACTCAATTTTTTCTGAGTCCCACGCGATCATCGATGGGGCGCTCCATTTTAATGACTTACCGGGTCTTGGAATCGAGGTCGATGAAGCGCAGCTAGCGAATTTCCGTATTGATTTAAATGACTCGAGTACGAGTCGCTTCGCAAACGTAGAAGAATGAGAACACTTTTTACTGAAGAAATGCGTCGTCGTCTGGCGACTTCACGAGCGGTTGCAACGGTCTTCATTGAGAATGCGGCGGCTGCTAAACCCCTCGCCGAAGCCCTGCTTGCAGGTGGGATCGAATGTGTCGAGGTCACGCTTCGCACAGATGCAGCGCTCGAAGCGATGCGAGCCATTGCGGACGGCTTTCCACAAATGATGGTGATGGCTGGTACTGTGATTACTCCGGACCAGGTCAAGCAAGTGCAGGACGCGGGCGCAGTGTGTGCAGTTGCGCCGGGTATGAATCGACGCGTGCTCGAAGCCGCACTGGAGGCCAAGTTGCCATTTGGGCCGGGTGTTGCAACTCCGAGTGAGATCGAAGCAGCTTTGGAATATGAGTGCGATATCCTCAAGCTCTTCCCGGCAGAACCTTTGGGTGGACTTGCCTATCTAAAAACTATGCAGGCGCCTTACGCTCACCTCGGCTTGCAGTTTATTCCGCTGGGAGGACTCAATATCGACAATGCGGGAGACTACTTGAAGGAGTCGTGTATTCTTGCCGTGGGCGGCTCCTGGATTGCCACGGCCGATGCAATTCGCAGTGGCGATTGGGCGGGTATTCGTCAGCGCGCAGCGGCCGTCATGGCACTTTAATGTATGCTACAATTATGAAAAAAGTCGTTACGTTTGGAGAGGTTATGGTGCGCTTCGCACCACGTGAAAATTATCGCTTTGAGCAGGTCTGCCCGGGCGCGATGGACCTGACTTTTGGCGGTGCCGAGAGTAGTGTGGCTGCTTCGGTGGCTATGTTTGGTGGTGCGGCACGCTTTGTCACGGCTTTGCCGCAGCATGCGGTGGCCGAAGCCTTCCTGCGTCAGATACGTGGTTTTAAGGTGGATGTGGACTACGTCCTTCGCCGTGACCAAGGGCGTTTTGGAGTGTATTATGTGGAGACGGGTGCGAACCAACGCCCCAGTCGGGTGATTTACGATCGCGAATACAGTGCGGTGTCGCAATGTCCGGGCGAGGCCTATGACTGGAATGCGATTTTTGCCGATGCTCAGTGGTTGCATGTGTCGGGCATCACACTGGCTATTTCCGAAAACGCTGCACGTGCTGCAATTCTGGCGGCCACCAAGGCTCAAGAGGCCGGTGTAACCGTATCGTGTGATTTGAATTTCCGTAAGAATCTGTGGCGTTGGCGCCCCGGTACGGATGCCCAAGCCTTGGCCCGCGAAGTCATGCCGGAATTTTTAGAGCAGGTCAACGTGGTGATCGGCAACGAAGAGGATGCTTCCGATGTTCTGGATATCCATGCCGGGGAGACGGATGTGCATGCCGGTAGTCTTGATATCAGTCGTTATCCCGGTGTGGCGCGGCAGATCGCCAAACGGTTTAGCAAAGTCCGCAGTGTGGCTATTACCCTGCGCGAAAGTATTTCGGCGACCCATAATAACTGGGGTGCTATGCTCTATGACGTGGCCAGTGACTCGCCTGCCTTTGCTCCAATGAGTGCTGAGCAGTACACACCTTATGAGATTCGTAACATTGTTGATCGCGTCGGTGGAGGGGATTCCTTTGCTGCCGGTTTGATCTATGCCATGAGCTGCGGTGAATTTAGTAAGGCGCAGGAACAGGTGGATTTTGCGGTCGCTGCTTCCTGCCTGGCTCACTCGATTAAAGGGGATTTTAACTATAACTCCAGGGCTGAAGTCGAAACACTCATGAGTGGTAATGCATCCGGTCGCGTACAGCGCTGATTCATCCCAACGCCTCCCGTCAGATGAAAAAGTTTATTTTCACTCTCTTGGCTCTTGGTTCTTTGCCGTCCATCTCGCTTGTCGCAACCGATTATTTTCTCGATGCTCAAACTGGTAATGACCGGTCCAAGGGTACGTCTGCGGCAACTCCATGGCGGAGTTTAGAGCGGATCAATCAAGTCCACTTGAAGCCCGGCGATAGTATTTTTCTTAAAGCAGGGGATGTTTTTGTAGGGCAGTTTTTTTCCGATGATTCGGGGGCTAAGGGTCAGCCGATCACTCTAACGCGTTATGGAGATGGCCCGCAGCCTGAAATTGCTGCGCAGGGGCTTCATCAATCCGCTGTGCTGCTTGAAAATGTCTCACATTGGATTGTTGATGGTATCGAAATTACCAATACGGGCGAAGTTCCAAAAGCAAAACGTCGCGGCCTATTGCTTCGTGCGAATGGAGGTGGTGTATATGGAAGTGTGGTTTTGCGGAACTTGACCGTGCGTGATGTAAATGGATCCGTTTCTAAAAATGAGGGCGGTGGAACCGCGATACGCTGGGAGGTGGATGGCCGCAGGAAGCCGACACGAATCGATGATTTGTTAATCGAAAACTGCCACATACTTCGTTGTGACCGTGATGCGATTAAAAGTTGGATGGATCCATGGTATGACCTCTCCAATTTAAGTACGAATGTTGTCATCCGCGGCAACACCTTAGAAGATATCGGCGGAGACGGTATTGTACCTATTGGAACGGACCGTGCCTTGGTCGAGTATAATCGCCTTTATGGGGCACGGCAACGTATTGATGGACTGGATACAAAGGAGGTCACGCAGTATGCCGGTCCGAGTATCGGTATTTGGCCGTGGAGTAGTAAAAATACGCAGATTCGTTTTAATGAAGTTTGGGGCTATGCCGGTACCTTTGACGGGCAGGGCTTGGACTCAGATTTCAACTGCGATGGGACCTTGTTTGAGTATAACT
>Ga0228650_1000405_pt1 | contig 15874 bp, 13 predicted proteins | sample 62DmetaG_FD_183171 | JGI IMG/M metagenome (GOLD analysis project Ga0228650, IMG submission 183171) | Seawater microbial communities from Monterey Bay, California, United States - 62D | ecosystem: Environmental > Aquatic > Marine > Coastal | place: USA: California | collected 2016-10-28
GAAATTGAACCCAATAGGCACAGCTGCGCTCCATGAATCATCCGTCAGCGTAACAGTTGTTGGATTTGTAATGGTTGTGCCTGAAATTACACCAGGGTTGCAGTCTTGTATGAGCACAGAGTTCCCGACGCAAACGGTTGCATCGGTGCCAAGACAAACAGGGTTTTGCGCTCTGACGTTCACTGAGATACACAGAAGTGCTATAAAAAAGGTGAGTAATTTTTTTAACGTCATTCTAATGTGTTTAATTTTAGTAGCATGTAAAGTTATAATTTCAAGACGTAGGTGGAAAAAAATCGTTGCTTTGGGCTCAATAATTCTGTTCTACTTTGATTCCGTTCAATCAAAGCTAATACTTGTGTTTTAAAGAGTTTCTTTAAATGAATATTTGAGCGCATCCAATTATCAATTTGGAATTTTAAACATACTTTGTGTTTTTGATTTTTAGATTCAAAAAATAGTTACATTTGGTGCCATAATAAACCACAAAATAAATGTCAGATAAATATCAATCACAAATTGATGCTTTCATGGACAAAATGAAAGCTTTACATGGTCATGAATTAGAGTTCCTTCAGGCAGTGCATGAAGTCGCTGAAGCGGTAATTCCAGTGATCGAAGAAACACCAAAGTATAAGGCTGCGAAAATTCTTGATCGTATGGTTGAACCTGAGCGGACGATCATTTTTAGGGTTCCTTGGATAGATGATAATGGAGATGTTCAAATCAACAGAGGATATCGTGTTGAATTCAATTCTGCAATTGGACCTTACAAGGGTGGTTTACGATTTCATCCATCGGTTAACCTTTCGATACTCAAATTTTTGGGTTTTGAGCAAATATTCAAAAATTCGCTGACGACACTTCCGATGGGAGGAGGTAAGGGAGGTTCTGATTTTAATCCGAAAGGAAAATCAGACAATGAAGTAATGAAGTTCTGTCAGTCATTCATGACTGAGTTGTCACGACACATTGGTCCAAATACAGATGTTCCAGCGGGAGATATTGGCGTAGGAGGAAGAGAGATTGGTTACATGTTTGGACAATACAAGCGTATTCGTAATGAATTTACAGGAGTGTTAACGGGGAAAGGACTGAATTGGGGAGGTTCCTTAATTCGACCAGAGGCAACAGGATATGGAACTGTCTACTTTGCGAAAGAAATGCTTGCTACTAAAAATGACAGCTTTAAGGGAAAAACAGTGGCAATTTCTGGTTCAGGAAATGTTGCTCAATATGCACTTGAAAAAGTGATTCATTTGGGAGGTAAAGTGGTAACGGTCTCTGATTCATCAGGATACATACATGCCCCAACTGGCTTTCACTCAGAACATTTGGAATTTCTGAAGGAGTTGAAAAATGTAAGAAGAGGAAGAGTAAAAGAGATTGCAGATAAATTTGAAGGTTTTGAGTTTATTGCAGATGGACGTCCATGGGGAGTTCAATGTGATGTTGCTCTGCCGTGTGCAACGCAAAATGAGTTGAACGGCGAGGAGGCTGCTCAATTGGTCGCGAACGGCGTAATTGCTGTTGCAGAAGGAGCGAACATGCCATGTACGCCTGAAGCAATTGAAGCGTTTCAGTCGGCGAGTGTGCTATTTTCTCCTGGAAAGGCATCAAATGCTGGAGGTGTCGCAACATCTGGACTAGAAATGTCTCAAAACTCGCTTCGTTTTAATTGGACGAGTGAAGAGGTAGATGAGAAATTACACAGTATTATGGTTTCTATACATAGTGCCTGCGTGAAGTATGGAAAAGACGATAACGGCTATGTTGACTATGTAAAAGGAGCAAATATTGCTGGATTTGTCAAAGTCGCCGACGCTATGATTGACCAAGGAATCGTATAGCTAGAAGAAATTAAATGATTAAAAGTCGCTCGAATATCGAGCGACTTTTTTTTGGGGCAACTCTTCGTCAAAATAGGATGAGAAAATACATGAATTCTCATTTGAAAATTAAGAATCAATCTAATCTATTTGTTAGATTTGTTTCAAACAATAAATAACTATGGCAGTCCTTGAAAAAAGAACCATTGACTTCAATCGAACAGGATTTGATGATGCTGAACTTTTGGGCATTTACAGGAAACTCCTGAAGCCAAGACTTATAGAAGAGAAAATGTTAATTCTTCTTCGTCAAGGTAAGATTTCGAAGTGGTTTTCTGGATGGGGTCAAGAGGCGATATCTGTAGGTTCGACTTACGCGTTAAAAGATGAGGAGTATATCTTTCCCATGCATCGTAATCTTGGAGTGTTTACCACTAGAGAAATTCCTTTGAATCGTTTGTTTGCTCAATTTCAAGGTAAAATGTCTGGTTTTACGAAGGGGAGAGATCGTTCGTTTCACTTCGGGACACAAGAATATAATATTGTTGGCATGATTTCCCATCTTGGTCCGCAAATGGCTCTGGCAGGTGGGGTCGGTTTGGCTTCTAAAATAAGAGATGAAAAGAAAGCAACACTCGTATTTACAGGCGATGGAGGCGCAAGTGAGGGAGATTTTCACGAGGCATTAAATGTTGCATCTGTTTGGGATTTACCTGTCATATTTGCTGTTGAAAACAATTGTTGGGGATTGTCCACTCCATCATCTGAGCAGTTCCGTTGCAAACAATTTATTGATAAGGGTATTGGATACGGGATGGAGGCCATTCAGGTAAATGGAAATAATATTCTAGAGGTAATTGCTACGGTAAGAAAGCTTGCTGAAGATATACGTAAAAATCCAAAGCCTGTTTTATTGGAATTAATGACATTCCGAATGCGTGGTCATGAAGAAGCTTCCGGAACAAAATATTATCCTGAGGGACTTCAAGACGATTGGGCACCATACGATCCGCTGGATGCGTTTAACCACTTCTTAAAAGAGGAAAAGATTCTAACAGATTCTACTGAGGAATCGTATCAAAATGAAATTAAAAAAGAAATTCAAGAAGGTTTGGATTTGGCTTATGCTGAGGATGCTATTGTTCCAGAACTTGCTGCTGAGTTAAGAGATGTTTATGCTCCCCATCAACAAGTGCTTCAGATTGCCTCCGGAGCCAAATCAGAGAAGCGATTTGTTGATGCGATTCAGGACGGTTTGCGACAGTCCATGGAGAAGTATGATAATCTCGTTATTATGGGGCAGGACGTTGCTGAGTATGGTGGTGTTTTTAAAGTGACAGAAGGTTTTGTTGATCAATTTGGAAAAGAACGTGTTAGAAATACTCCGATTTGTGAATCTGCAATTGTTGGAGCAGGACTAGGCTTGTCTATTGCGGGGATGAAAGCTGTTGTTGAAATGCAATTTGCTGATTTCGTAACATGCGGATTTAATCAGATCGTAAACAATTTAGCCAAAATGCACTGGCGTTGGGGGCAAAATGCAGATGTTGTTGTTCGAATGCCAACTGGTGCAGGTGCAGCAGCAGGACCATTCCACTCTCAAAGCAATGAGGCGTGGTTTTTTCATACACCAGGATTGAAAATTGTTTTTCCGTCAACTCCATACGAAGCAAAAGGATTGCTTGCAGCAGCTATTGAAGATCCAAATCCGGTTTTGGTGTTCGAGCACAAGTTCCTATACAGGAGTATTAGAGAGGATATTCCGGATGATTATTACACGGTTGAAATCGGAAGAGCAAACATTGTTCAACAAGGAGAGGATCTTACGATTGTGACTTATGGAACGGGAGTGCACTGGGCGAAGAATTATTCCGAAAACCATGCAAATCATAGTATTGAAATTGTCGATTTGAGAACACTTTTGCCATTGGATACGGAGATGATTTATGCGTCCGTTAGAAAAACGGGTAAAGTGGTTGTATTGCATGAGGATTGCATGACTGGTGGAATAGGTGGCGAGATCGTTGCATTGATTTCTGAGCATTGCTTTCAAGATTTAGATGCTCCCGTCAAAAGAGTTGCCTCATTGGACACACCAGTGCCCTTTGCTGCGGATCTTGAAAAACAATTCTTACCTGTTGACCGCCTCAGTGAGGCTATCGGTTCCTTGATGGAATACTAGAAGGTTAAACTTTAGTCTTTAACGACGGGGTAACCCGGATACTTTTGTCTGTTGAATACAAATTTTGAATCGTTAACAGTTGGATTTTCTTTGTAAGCTAATAGTTTAAATGTCATAATTGTACCGTCTTTGTATCGCAATACAACTCGACTCAATTCATTATTTTTCTTTGAAATATACAACACGACTGTGTGGTAATCTTGCTCACTCGGATTTTTTGGATATAAATAAATAACATCCACAGTTTTGCCGTTCAATGTGGTCTCTTTGCCGTATTTGCTTTTGAAGCCATTTTCCCATATCGTCATTAGTCTTTTAGGGTTGATAGATTCATCATCATCTTCGTCAGCATCTGATTCATAAACCGCTTTTTCTTCCTTCACAATTGTCCAGGTCTTTTTCCCGTTTGAAATAATCGTATTGTCACCGAAAGAGGCATGGTATTTATCGCCCTTCACCCATCCTTTGCCAGAATTGTTTTCATCTGTTCCGGTTGCCTCATTTTTTATGTTGACCGTATATTCGATGTAAAAAGATGAATGTGAATTCAGTTTAGTAGATAGCTTGCTTAAAATAGCATCAGCTTTTGTGTCTTGTCCAAACGCTGAAAATATTACGAAAGCAAAGAAAGTAAGCGCAAATTTCATTTTTTATAATTTTGAAATACAAATATCTAAAATTGTGCCAAAACTTCAGGGGTTGAGTTAAATTAATTTGGTTTTACTTAGAATTTGAGTGAGTGTATCCATATTAATATCGTGTTTCCCATTGTATCGTTTGATTTCAAAACCAATGCTTGTATAATGCGTTATGAGTTCTTCTTGAGTTTTGTCATCGAAATACTCATCATTTGATCCAATTACAAAATAGGAATGCTTCACATTTGATGCGCTCATTATTTGTTCAAGATCTGGCGGGAAAACACATGCCCAAAGCACCATTAAGTCAAAGGCTACAATTCCCTCTTTTCCCCATCGCGCAGCTGTTGCGCCTCCTTGAGAAAAACCGAGGAGAATTCGTCGGGTGATCGTATGCTTCTTCGCGATTTGTCGGTCCATCTCATTCAACCATGCCGTTGTATCGGTAATATCTGATTCGCGCGCCTCCTTTGTCATCCAAGAGGCTCCTACGCGTCCACTTGATCCTTTCAGATAAAACCGATGCATTCCCTCAGGTGCAACGATCATTACGTTTGATGGGAGATTGTGAAATTTATGGATAAAAAACTTTGCGAGTTGACCGTAACCATGCAAGACATAAAGCACAATTTGTGGTTCAGGCTGTGCATTGATCAGCTCGTAGCGGAAGCTTTTTGTGTGCTTGAATTCATACTCCATAGAAGACACAAATATAATTGAATTAAACTTGGCACATTGATTGCTAGATTCAGGAATATTGTATTTTAGCATAGTGGATAATTTAATCAAACACATACTTTTAAGTGGTCTCCTTTTTTTGGCTCCAAAACTTTTTGGACAAGAAATTACAATTGTCGATAAATTGACCAGAAAGCATGTCCCAGGCGCAAAAATTGTATCGCTAAATGGAAAAGTAAAGCGCCTAGCAAATATTGATGGAAGATTTCAATTGAAGCATTTTTATGATAATGATTCCGTTTCTGTTACGTATCCTAGTTATGAACCAGTTTTTTATTCTGTTGAAGACTTAAAGCAGACGGTTTGGATTGAATTGTCTGAAATGAAATTGGAATTTTCTGGAATTAAAGTTTCTGCAAACAGATGGAAACAAGACAAATCGGAAGTTCCCGGACGTATTTCAAATATACGAATGAGGGATTTAGACATGCAGAGTCCTCAGACAGCAGCAGATTTATTAGAGTCGAGTGGTTATGTTTTTGTTCAAAAAAGTCAATTGGCTGGTGGTTCACCTCAATTACGTGGTTTTGGAACCAATCGAGTTATGATTGTGGTGGATGGTGTTCGCATGAACAATGCTATTTTTCGTTCTGGAAATCTTCAAAATGTAATTTCAATTGATGCCAATGCTTTGGATGAGGTTGAAGTTCTTTTTGGTCCCGGAGCTGTAACTTATGGCAGTGACGCAATCGGTGGTGTAATGGATTTTACTACAAAGAAGGCAAGGTTCTCTCCCGATTCTGTTCGACGCTTTACACAAACGAATGTTTTTTCCAGATACTCGAGTGCAAGTAATGAAATGACTGGACATGCCGATTTTAATTTTGGAACAAAGAAGTTTGCATCATATACGGCCATTTCTTTTTCACAGTTTGATGATTTAAAGTCTGGAAAATTTGGAGATGACGACCTGCTTCGACCGACCTATCAAGACAATGGATTAACTCGTATTAATCCGAATCCAAGGGATCAAATTCATACGGGTTACAATCAATTGAATCTCCTACAAAAACTATCATTTCAAGCAAGTGACAATGTAAAGTTGGATTATGGGTTGACATATGCAACAAACTTGAGTGATGCGCCTCGATACGATCGATTGACTTTAGATAACGATAGCGATGGCAATTTGGATTATGGAGAGTGGTACTATGGGCCGCAAAAATGGATGATGCAGCGACTTGGTCTTAATGTCTCGAAGAAGACCTGGTTTTTTGACGAATTCAAGGCAATTGCAGCATATCAAAACTTTCAAGAGAGCAGAAATGATAGAAAATATAAAAGTGACAATATTCGCCGTCAATTTGAGCAAGTTGATGCCTTTTCCGTAAATATTGATTTCGACAAGGCGATTAGACCAAGATCTGAATTGTTTTATGGTTTGGAAGGGGTTTTTAATTTGGTAAAGTCAGCGGCTTTTCGAGATTATGATTCAGATTCAACAGTGACAATCAATTCACGGTATCCGAATGGGGCTGTATGGCAGTCTTACGGAGCATATATAAGCTTGAAACAATTTCTCTCAGATGATTGGATTTTAAATGTAGGTGCGCGTTATAGTCATTATTCCATTCAAGCTGATTTCGATACAGCTTTATTTCACTATCCGATCGCTTCAACAACGAACAGTAACGGTGCCATGAATGGAAGTTTGGGGTTAGTTTATCGACACACGAAAAATGCACATTATTATCTGAATGGATCGAGCGGGTTTCGAGCACCAAACATCGATGACATTGGCAAAGTTTTCGAATCAGCACCGGGGAGTGTTGTTGTTCCGAATACGAATTTGAAACCGGAGCATGCATACAATGTTGAGTTAGGTTTTGTGCACGCATTAAAAGGAAAAGTTAAACTCGATGGAGCTGTTTATTACACTTATCTCAAAAATGCCTTAGCCCGCGCCAACACTTCCTTCCAAGGAAGTGATAGTATTTTGTATGACGGTCTAATGAGTCAAGTTCAAGCAATCCAAAATATGAGTAGTGCGCATGTTTATGGAGTTCAAGCTGGGCTTGAAGTGTCTCTTGCTAAAGGTATCTCAGTTTTCAGCTCCTTTAGTTATCAAAAAGGGTATGAATGGAACATTGATAGTTCAATGTTTTTTCCCAAATCACATGTTGCTCCAATTTTTGGGCGCACGGCCTTACGCTATTATCGTCCTCAATTGAAAATGGAGTTTTATGCAGTTTATCATTCAAAAGTAGCAAACAACGAGCTTCCACTCAATGAACGAAACGATGCTTCTTATGCTCGAGATGAGAATGGTCTTTCATATGCACCAGCTTGGTATACGCTCAATTTTAAGGCTTCTTATTTTTTCAATAAGCATTTGGCGCTGAATGTCGGAGTTGAGAATATTACCAACGTACTATACAGGTCACTTGGGTCAGGCGTTTCGGCACCTGGATTTAATCTCATTTTTTCATTAAAGGCGACGTTTTAGAATTCACCTTTCTTCATATAATACTTCTTGGAACGTGGATCAAAATACCACCTTCGAATCATTTTCCCCGTGGATGAAATCTTTGGATCCGATAAATAGATGTCGTTTATACTATCAAATACTTTTTGTTTTAAATCTCCATTGTAAACAGCAATGTCTTTAAATGGAGAATCATTTGAATCTTCGAAACGGATTACACTTGATCTCAATTCTGCCCCCTCTTTGCCATAATTGTAGTAGATTACTTCTTCACAAATCTGCAGAGGTATGTTATTTTGTATTGTATAGAAACGTCGGCGTCTTGAATTTTTAATTTTTAAATCGACTGTAAAGTCTTTGCTCGTTGTTGATGTTATGTAATCAAACTCCACTATTAATTTAGCATAGGCACTTGAAGGAATAACCACCGCTGGGGAGAACTTTTTTGTTTTACCATCCATAAAAAAGATGTAGTTGAACTGCCCCATGTATCCAACAGCTTCCATCTGTTTTATTCGATTTGTTGCAGCGGCTTGGTTGAGTGCTCGATCCAAAAGGTTGACCGAAACAATCCAATCGGTGCTATCATCACGGTTTAACTCTTCTTTGAAAATTTCAATTTCATATTTTTCGATTGCATTGATATTTAGCTTGGACTCAATGTGTCCAATCATTATTTCTTCAACTGAGTTGTGTTTGGTTTTCGCCGATGTCTTCTCTACAACAGGTTTTATATCCTCTGATTTAGGCGCGCATGCTACAAATGAGCCCACAAGTAGAAGTAAAACAGAATATCTCATGATTCCAAAGATAATGCTTCTGATTGATTTTTGTATTAAATTTAGGATCATGAACAAACTGCTTGATGCATCGTGGAAAAACCAATTGAAAGATGAACTTTTAAAGCCTTATTTTAAGTCGCTCGAAGAGTTTTTAACGGACGAATATGATCGTTTCCCAGAGGCGATATTTCCAAATAAAATGGAAATCTTTAGAGCTTTTTCTTCTTGTCCTTTCGATGATGTTAAAGTTGTTGTTCTCGGTCAAGACCCTTATCCAACAAAAGGTCATGCTCATGGTTTGTCGTTTTCTGTGGATGCTGCTGTTCGACCATTGCCTAGAAGTCTTAGGAATATTTACAAGGAAATGGAAACGGATTTGGGAATTATTCCCCGAGATCACGGCGACTTATCGCATTGGGGCGAGCAGGGTGTACTTCTGTTAAACGCAATATTAACTGTTCGTGAAGGAATACCTGAAAGTCATGCGAATGTGGGATGGGAAACCTTTACAGATGCAGTAATTTCAAAATTAAATGCTTCAAAGTCCGAGTTAGTATTTGTACTTTGGGGCAATAAGGCGCAACAGAAAGCTGCTTCAGTTGATCGATCAAGACACATGGTTTTGACGTCTGCACATCCGTCTCCGTTGTCTGCTTATCGCGGCTTTTTTGGAAGTCGACCCTTTTCGAAGATAAACGACTATTTGAATTCAAAGAATAGAAAACCAATTCGTTGGTAGAAGCCCATGGCTGTGGAACCTTCAAACTCCTAGAATCTCGCTATTTAAACGATGAATTGAACAGTTCAATACTTCATTCTTATTATCTTTGCCCCAATGAATTTAAAGAACGATTTAATTTTGAGAGCGGCACGAGGTGAAAACATTGAGCGCTATCCTGTCTGGCTCATGCGCCAAGCAGGTCGAATTTTACCTGAATATAGAGCGGTACGTGGTGCTTTATCTGGGTTTAAAGAGCTTGTTGAAACACCCGAGCGGGCTGCCGAAGTCACGATTCAACCTGTAGATCTTCTTGGTGTTGATGCTGCAATTATTTTTTCTGATATTTTAGTGGTTCCTGAAGCAATGGGATTGGAGTATCAAATGATAGAGAAGAAAGGACCTTGGTTTGAAAAAACGATTCGTTCTGAAGCCGCATTAAAAAAGTTGGACTTCAATTTTGACATCCAAGACCGTTTGGGCTATGTTATGGAAGCCATAGAGATAACAAAGAAAGAATTGGATGGCCGTGTACCTTTGATTGGTTTCGCCGGTGCACCTTGGACAATATTCTGTTACATGACTGAAGGTCAGGGGTCAAAAACTTTCTCAGAATCGAGAAAAATTTTATACACGAATCCAACTTTGGCACACGAGTTGCTTAATTATATCACAGATGTGACAATTCAGTATTTAAAGGCTCAGATTTTGGCTGGAGCAAATATGGTGCAGGTATTTGATTCGTGGGCCGGTATTTTGGGTAAAGAGCAGTATGCTGAATTTGGACTAAAATACATGGATAAAATTGCCGCTGCAATCTCCGAAGTTCCAGTTACTCTATTTTCTAAAGGCGCCTATAACTCGATTACGAATTTGGCAAAAATGGATTGTAATACGATTGGAGTTGATTGGAATATGAGGATTGATGAGATTCGTGATCTTGTTGGGGAAAACAGAACACTGCAAGGAAATTTAGACCCATGTGTTTTATACGCATCGCATGATGAAGTGGAAAGACTGACGAATAATATGCTAGATTCCTTTAAAAGTAAAAGACATATTGTTAATTTAGGGCACGGTGTTTATCCGGATGTCGATCCAGAAAAGGTAAAAACATTTATACAAACAGTTAAAAATTATGAGATTAGCTACTAAGAAAAAAATTACGTCATTACTGACGGTCGCATTTGTTGCATTGTCGTTTTTTACATTCGCTCAGAATGGCGAAAATTTAATTTCGAACCCAAGTTTTGAATCAACGGGTAAAAAAGTGAAGCGTCTGGGGTCCATTGAAAGTGCTACAGGCTGGATTTCTCCAACCGGAGTTCGAGCGGATTTATTCGTTGCCAGTAAAATTCCAGATGTAAATGTTCCTTTGAATATTTACGGAAGTGAGGAACCAAAAGATGGCGGTAATTATGCAGGCTTAGTTTCGTATTCTTACGGAAACAAAGTGCCTCGTAGTTATATAATGTCAAAGTTGGAAGCTCCAATGAAAAAAGGAATGAAATATTGCGTGAAGTTCAATGTTTCCCTCTCTGAAGCCTCTAAATATGCTACGAATAATATGGGAGCCCTATTTACGAAAAAGCAAGTTGTCAATGGATCAAAAGCACCAATTATAGAAGAGCCAAGTTTGGTGCATTTCAATAACGACATGAAAATCATTTCAGCGCGCTACAATTGGTCTGAGATTTGTGGAGTTTACACTGCGAAAGGTGGAGAAAAATATATTACTCTTGGAAATTTCATGTCAGATCAAGACACCAAGAGTGAGCGTATGAAAAAGGACAAGAACTCCAAGATCAAAGTGAAAGAATTTATCGCGGCCTATTATTATCTAGACGAAGTCTCGGTACAACTTTTAGACACTGATAAAGGTGAGATCTGTGAATGTGCTGCTGAGGAAGCGGGGAAGACATACTCAACCATGATTTATCAGAAAGTCTTTAATATTACCGAGGAAATGTCTCCAAAAGATAAAATTGAGGAGCAACAGGTTTTCTTTGCGTTTGGAAGAAATAAAATGAACGCACAAGGTGAAGCTTCGTTAGACTTTATTGCGAAAACAATGAAAGCACACCCTGAAATGAAATTACAAGTTAAAGGACATAATAATGCCATGGAAGACGAAGCGGGTCTTGAAAATGACTACTACATGGACATGGATGGAAAACGTATATCTGCGGTGTTCGCATATCTTATTGACAAAGGAATTTCTGAAAGTCGTTTGATTGCTTCGCCGAAAGGAAGTGAGTCACCGAATCCAGAAGTGACAGATGAAGACTTGGAAAATGATGAGGACTTAGCGCTTGCTAAGAGTAGACGTGTGAGCTTTAAAGTGCGATAATCGTTTCATAGAAACTTATAGAACCTCTCTTCGATCTTCGGAGAGAGGTTTTTTTATACGAAGCAAAGCCTTATGGTACTACTTGAAAGACACGTTGTAAATAATATCGATGGTCAGCAGCGATTTATTGATTATTGTATAGGTATTTTTCCACCATTTTCAACCCGGAATTCAGTGAAAAAGGCCTTAAAAAGAGGTAGGCTCACTTTGAATGGAGAGCCAGCCTATACCGGTTTGTGGGTCCAGAATGGAGATGAGATTAAATGTTTTGATCTACAGCACCAATTGCCAAAAGAGTATCCAATGAATATTGAGATAGTTTATGAGGATGATTATTTCGCAATTGTCAATAAACCACCCGGAATCGTTGTAAGTGGGAACTTACATCGCACTTTAGAAAATGCAATGGTCCATAAATTGAAACAATCAAATCAAATCGATGCCTTGAAGTGGGCAAAGCCGGTACATCGATTGGATGCTGCGACAAGCGGCTTAGTGATTTTAGCAAAGACGAGTGAGGCCCACCGTAAGTTGTCCAAACTTTTTGAAGATAAAATGATTCAAAAGAAATATAGATCAATAGTTCAGGGAAAGATCGCCTCGCAAACAATACGGGGAGATATCGATGGTAAAGCTGCTGTTTCAATAGTTCGGGCTATTCGGGCTGAGGTCTCCTTGCAGAATGATTTCTTAACTTTGATTGAACTTCATCCTATAACTGGACGCACACATCAACTTAGAAAGCATTGTTTGTCAATCAATGCTCCTATCGTTGGAGATAAACAATATGGTATAGAGGGGAACATAATGCGTCATAAAGGACTTTTTTTAGCTGCAGTATATTTGGGGTTTCGGCATCCTTTTGAAGAGCGCGATATTGAAATTTCTATCGCACAGCCACCCAAGTTTAATGCGCTTTTAGATCGTGAAGCTAGGAGGTGGAAAAAGTACAATTCGAGTAACCTTTGATTGAATATCTCGTTCATTTGGGCTAAAATACCACTTCGATCAATATGGCATCTTTGATGGCCTCAATTTGAATGGTCTCTTTAATCACTGCAGACATTCCAGCGTTTATTTCATGTTCACCAATTCTTAGTATTCCTTCTTTTAGATAAACAAATACGAATGTATCTGAGAAATCCAAGGTTCCTTTCATTCCTTTTATCAATGGGATGGATTGAACCCGAACGAATTGATCGTCTTGGTATATGACATTGAAATTAATCGATATGCCCTCACTACTCGTATCCCAATTGCCGTGAAATGTATCTTGATTGAATTGTTTCAGTTCTGAAGTGTGCCGCCCTCGATGGGTCAATTTTTGACTCCCCTCAAGCACCATTAATGTTCTTTCAACACCAGGAAGCGGAGTGAATTCTGAGTATTCATGTTCTACTGTGGCAATACTAATTCGGACTTCGTAGTTTCCTTTTTTGAACAATGCGTTTTCTGGATAAATAAAAATTTCTGAAGTTGTACCGCCAGACCACTTTGTTGTTTTCCAGTTTTCTGTTTTGATAATTTTCATTAGCGATTGTCCAATTCATTTAATGTGGAAATAAATTCGTCTTGAATTTGCTCGTATGCGCTGCATCGGCCGTCAGCCAAATAGACTCCATTGGATATTGTTGCTTGAAGCTGCGCTGCATCGGTTGCGTATACAATTGTTGATGCAAGGTTGTCAGTCGAACAAGAGGCGAGAAGTGGACTGTTTTGTTCAACTATTGAAGCATTCAAAATACTTCCTACAGAAAAGTAATTCGCATCGAAGTTGTTCATTGCTTTTCTACCTGTTATAGCTGTCATATCGATGGCAAATTCACCACTATTCCCGGTTTTTTCAGATGTAAATGTATTTCGTTTGTGACTGATTAAACGTTGTCCATAATCTAAAATCCGGAGCTCCTCAAGGGGGTTTAATCCAATGTGACTGTCAGTTCCAATACTCCATTTTCCACCATACGATTGGAATTCTCGCAGTGGGAATATACCATCTCCTAAATTTCCTTCGGTACTTGGGCAGAGAACGACATTGGCTTTGCTTTTTGCTATTCCTTTGGTCTCAGCTTTTGTGAGATGCGTAGCATGCACTAGGTGAAAACGATCGGTCAGCTCAATAGAATCAAGCATCCATTCAACGGGTCGTTTTTTAAGGTAGGCTTTTGAGGCTTCAATCTCTTTTAATTGTTCTGCAATGTGAATGTGGAATGGGAGATTTTGAGGAGCCGATTTTGATACTTCTATTATGTCTGTAGGTTCTACACCTCGCATGGAGTGAATACCAATACCCAAATTCGCATGTTTGTAGTGATTGCATTCCTTGCCGCTTGCTTCCAATAGTTCCATATAGTTTTCTACAGTAGGAGATATGAATCTTTTTTGCCCTTTGGCTGCCGCTTTGCCAAAACCACCTTTTTGATAAAAAATGGGGATGAGTGTTATTCCAATTCCTGCTTTTTGAGCTCCTGCAATCATTCGACCTCCCATTTCGGCAAGGTTATCGTATTTCCTCCCATTTTTGTCGTGATGCACGTAATGAAACTCAGCAACGTTGGTATAACCATGTCTTAACATTTCTGCATAAAGCATGGCAGCGATTCGTTCCATTTGATCTGGGTTCACTGACAGCGCGAGTTTATACATTGCATCTCTCCATGACCAAAAATCGTCAGATGTATGTGAATGCTTGTGTACCTCTGCAAGTCCTGCCATTGCATATTGGAATCCATGTGAGTGCGCATTCTGGAATCCAGGCAATGCGAATCCTCGAACATGAAAGGCAGTTTCATTTTGTGTATTTTCTTCAATTGATTTGATGATACCACTCTCATCTGTAGAAATCAAAACGTTTGATTTCCACCCAGAGTTTTGCAAGATTTTTTCAAAGAAAAACTGTTTCATTGGAGGTGCTCAATTTCAGTGATTAAGTTGGTAAATGTCTTTTTTAATAGTGATCTCATTTGATTTGCCCGGGTTACTTCGAATTTACTCTCGGAATCATCCATGTACAGTATTTTGTTCATTTCAAGCTGTAGTGCATGTTGATTTTTTTCTGGCTTTCCAAAATAACGCGTGATATGTCCACCTTTGAAAGGTGAGTTGTGACTTACTTCAAACTTTCCTGAACGAAGACTTTTTAACGCTGTTTTTATAAGTTGAGGGGCTGCTGTTGTTTCATCGTTGTTTCCAAGGATCATGTCTGGAAAAACATCTTTTCGTATTGTTGGGACCAAATGACGAATGGAGTGCGCATCCCATAGCAATGCCTTCCCGAAGATCTTTTTTCGGTCATCCAGTAATTCTTGTATTTTGGCATAATACGGCCAATAGTAGTGCTTTAATCTACGATCAATTTCACTTTGATTGGGAATGTAATTGGTTGATGCGTAAATTTCTTTCCCAAAAAAATCTGTAGTTGTGGTTAGTCCAGTTATAATTCTTCCATCATTATAAAGGGGAGCGCTTTTCGGATCCCGATTCAAATCAATTACCCAGCGGCTGTATTTTGCATGAATGATGGTTATACCCATTTCTGTTGCAAAATTGTATAGTTCATGAACGAACCAATCAGTGTCATCTGGTGACGCTGCCATTTCTCGATTGTAATGATCAATTATTTCAGCAGGAAAATCAATGCCACAATGCGGCACGCTTAAAATGAGAGGGACTTTATTTCTTTCAGGCTCGATAATCTTGAAAGGAATCGACATAAAATGTATTTACTGCAAATTTAGCATTGTTTGGATATCTTTTGAAAGAATATTTTTCATTTGTTGTTGGAAGGTAGATTTTTCCCTTTCTACAAAAAAGCCTCCTGTCAAAGGGGACTCTCAGGTTGTATAGTATTGTTTTCTGCAAAAGGAATTATAGAATTAGGGTACAATTTTGTTCGTATTTTGCTCCATTAATTCCTTTAGGTTGTTCAATCCAATTTGTAAATCATCTCCAATTACTTTGTCCATATTCATGAAGGGAAGCATAAGGTTGAAAGGATAGTCAATTTCACCTTCAAATCCCCATTTCACAAGGCTTTTATCTTTTGATATTTGTTCGATTATAAAAAATGCAGTGTTGTTTGCTTCCATAGGTTCTTTAAATCGGAGTTCAAAGTCGATTCTCTTATTTTCTTCGATTTTGATTATTTCTTGCTCTCCAGACCCAACGTCTGGGTTTTGACTTTTCCATGACGCTATAAAGCCTACAGTGCCA
>Ga0228650_1000410_pt1 | contig 15834 bp, 13 predicted proteins | sample 62DmetaG_FD_183171 | JGI IMG/M metagenome (GOLD analysis project Ga0228650, IMG submission 183171) | Seawater microbial communities from Monterey Bay, California, United States - 62D | ecosystem: Environmental > Aquatic > Marine > Coastal | place: USA: California | collected 2016-10-28
AGGCCCAGATGGGAATCCTGATCCACTGGCTAGCGCACATGATATCAGAACTACTTTTGGAAGAATGGCAATGAATGATTATGAGACTGTAGCTTTAGTTGCAGGTGGTCATACATTTGGCAAAGGTCATGGTGCAGGCCCAGATTCAAATGTTGGAGCAGAACCTGAGGGTGCCAATCTTGAAGAGATGGGTCTAGGATGGATGAGTTCATATGCTTCCGGAAAGGGTAGAGATACCATTACTAGTGGTTTTGAAGGAGCGTGGACTGCTAATCCAACACAATGGGATAATGGTTATTTTGATTTATTGTTTGGGTATGAGTGGGAGCTTGTTGACACTCCTGCTGGAGCAAAAGTTTGGCATGCAATCAATCCTGCTGATGAAGATTTAGCTCCAGATGCTGAAGATGCTTCTATAAAAGTACCTACAATGATGACAACTGCTGATATTGCTCTTCGTGAAGATCCTGAGTATAAAAAGATATCAAAACATTTCCATGAGAATCCAGAAGAATTTGCAGATGCTTTTGCAGAAGCTTGGTTTAAACTTCTTCACAGAGATATGGGCCCTAAGACAAGATATGTTGGACCTGAAGTTCCTAGTGAAGAGAGAATATGGATGGATCCGGTACCAACTGGAAACTCAAGTTATGATATTAATGAGGTATCAGAAACAATTAAAAATAGTGGTTTAACTATTCAAGAAATGGTTGAAACAGCATGGGCTAGTGCTTCAACATATAGACATTCAGATATGAGAGGTGGAGCTAATGGCTCAAGAATTAGATTAGCTCCACAAAAAGATTGGGAAGTTAATAAGCCTTTACAATTAAGCAAAATATTAGGTATTTATGAAACTATCTCATCCGACTCTGGTGCTTCAATTGCAGATATCATTGTTTTAGGCGGTAATATTGGTATTGAAATGGCTACTGGTTCAAAAGTTCCTTTTACCCCAGGAAGAGGTGATGCAACTCAAGAGCAAACAGATGCAGAGTCTTTTGGAGTTCTAGAACCCCACTCTGATGGTTTTAGAAATTTTCACAAATCAGGCATCAATATCTCACCAGAAGAAATGATGCTAGATAAAGCTCAACTGTTAAATCTTACTGCACCTGAAATGACAGTTTTAGTTGGCGGTATGAGATCTTTAGGAATAAGTTCATCAGAACATGGTATTTTTAGTGAGGATCTAGACACTATGACTAATGATTATTTTGATACTTTATTAGATATGTCTGTAGAGTGGAAGCCTAATGGAACTGGAAATTCATATGAGGCATTTAATAGATCGTCAGGTAAAAAAGTAAGAACTGCTACAAGGTCAGATCTTGTTTTTGGATCTAATTCACAGCTTAGAGCACTGGTAGAGGTCTATGCATCCAGTGATTCTGGTAATAAGTTTGTGAATGATTTTATTTCAGCATGGAATAAAGTTATGAATGCTGATAGATTCGACATTCAATAATTAATACTCTGGGTGCTATAAAAGCACTCAGGTTTTTTAAATTTTATATTAAGCATATAATCCCCTAAATATGGATAGAGATTTGTGGACAAAGATTCAAGATGAGATAAAGCTTAGAGTTGATGCTGAGCCGACATTAGGATCATTTTTATATTCTCTGGTTTTATCTAAGAAAGATCTATTAGGGGCAGTATCATCTATTCTTGCCTCCAAACTAGACAGTGATGCGCTTTCCGCTATGGATATTAAAAAATTCATTATAGATGTTTATAGAGACTGCAAAGGTATCGAAGAAGACTTAGAAGCAGATATAAAATTTTTTAAAGATCATGATCCAGCATGCAATTATTTTTCAACACCGTTATTATTTTATAAAGGCTTTCTTGGGCTAGCGACTTATAGAGCAGCTCATTGCTTATGGAATAATGATAGACATACCATGGCTCTCTTTTTTCAGAATAGAGCTTCAGAAGTTTTTGGTGTAGATATTCATCCCGCTGCAAAGATCGCAGGTGGTGTAATGATTGATCATGCAACTGGAGTTGTTATCGGAGAAACATGTGAGATAGGACCTGAAGTCTCTATCTTTCAGGGTGTAACACTAGGAGGCAAGGGTTTTGAATCAGGAAAAAGACATCCTAATATTAAAAAAGGAGCTTCAATTTTTGCAGCAAGTACAGTGCTTGGAGATATTACCATAGGTGAAGGTGCCATTATTGCTGCTGGCAGTTTGGTTCTAAATGACGTGGCTCAAGACTCTACTGTAGCTGGGGTGCCGGCCAAAGTTATTTGATCTAGGAGTATTCCTTAGTTCTAATTGACCCCAATGATTTATAGCCTTGATATGTTAATACCATACTTATCACAATAATATTAACAAGAAATTGGCTAAACATTAGTTGAGTTGAAAGAATATCGATATTTAGAAGAGATAGATACTCAATACCAATTACTCCAAATATTGAGAAACAAAGAAGTATAAAATACATATACTTAGTACCTTGCAACAAAGAGGCAGTAAGTGTACTCAAGGTTGTTATTGCTATTGCAAAAGCTAATATTTCATTATAAGTGTGATCTTTAACAAAAAATAATAGAGCGCCAGATACTATAATGGTGAATAACATCTGGAAAAAACCAAATATTTTTATGTCAGTTGTGATGAGTGGATTATATTTTACATAAAAATCTTTAGGATCTTTGGTCTCAATACAATCATCTGGCCTCCAATATGTTTTAGAAAACCAGACCTTCAATTTATCACTAAACTTTTTAGTATTTACAGAGTCTTTAAACATTATTGAGAAAACCTGAAAGTTAGCCCATATAGGGTTAAAACTATTTAAAGCAGTAGCAGTTCCATAAACTGGCTTGATATCTTCCCTTCTAGCAATATATGTTCCAAATATTCGATCCCAAATTATAAATACACCACCATAATTTGCATCAATATATTCCTTATTTTTGGCATGATGTATTCCATGATTCATAGGAGTAATAAATATTTTTTCTAAAATGCCAAGATGACCTATATGTTCAGTATGAACCCAGAATTGATAAACTAAATTAATTCCTGCAACAGTAACAAAAACTTCTCCAGGAACGCCAAGAAGAATCATCGGAAGAAAGAATACCCATTTCCAAAGCCAACCCGTGCTAGTTTGTCTTAAGGCGGTGGCTAAATTAAAATCTTCACCATGATGATGAACACTATGTGTAGCCCATAGAATTTTAATTTCATGATGTAATCTATGCATCCAGTAGTAGGACAAATCATACAAAAGAAAAGCTAGAATCCAAGTTAAAGGATTTTTAACAGATAAAAGACCAATATTTAAATATTTGCTAATATAAATAAAGATAAAGCTTTGCATTCCAAGATTGAGCATAGTTGGATATCTGCTAATCATGCCAAGTGAAATACTAGTAAAAGTATCATTTAATCTATAAGTATTTTTACCAACTGATAGTCCGTAAAAGTATTCAATTAAAATCAATAAAAAGAATGCTGGAACAGCGAAAGCTATAATTATTGAAGAATCAGTTATTATCATCTATATGTAATTTGTTAGTTTTTTACATTTTAGGTATTAGCATTTAAATATGCAATAGCGCCTATAACATTTCCGAAGCCTCTCATACCATCATACTTGCCTTGTATATTGGCAAGTTCAAGTCTTTTATCAATTCCATCCTTAACAGATTCTAGCAAAGACACTTTACCTATAAAGTAAATTTTTCTTACACCAATTAATAATGCATTTAAATATGAAACAGTTCCTATAATTTCTCCAATCATATTTGATAAAGATGATTCAACATCTGCATCTTTAAAGTTTGTATTAAAACGTGCTTTAGAAAAATTTGAAGCAGTGACATCTGCATTCAGAGATCCAATATCATTAACAACATCGCCAATGAACGCATCTAAGTTTCCTCTAGCGCCTTGTAATGCTAATTCATCTATTTTTTTTGAGTCACTTATTCCAGTTAAGATATTAGAAAGGCCTTGAAGGGTACCTCCGCCAACCGAAATACCTCCAAGATGCTCAAATTCATTATTTATACAGGCCACACAAGCTGTACCTGTTCCACAACTCACAACAATAAAATTTGGGTCTGCAATCTTATAAAGTTCTTTAGCTCCATATCCAATTGCCATAATTTCATTGATCTTTATGATTGGTATATCTTTGTAACTATCAGCCAAGTCACTAGATTTACCACCTGTAACAGCAATAGCCCTTATGATATTAATATCTAAATTTAAAAGCTTTATTAATTTTTCTATAAAATCAAAATTTACATCTTCAGATGGAAAAGAAAAATAACTGATTTCACCATTATGATCACAAGCTATATCAGTGTTCGTAATTCCAAAATCAAAAGCAATTTTCATTTAAAAAATTAGCCAAAGCTAATTGCTTGCTTTTTTTAATGGCCATGTCATTGGTATTTGCTGTTGAGGATTGAATACACCCGGACCAAATAATGGAAACGCTTCAGAAGCCTGATCTATTTCAAGTTCACTTATGTATTGACTTGGAGTAAGTTTAAAAACATCTAAGCCTCTAGTAATCTCAGTGCCATAAATATATCCATTGTAATAATAAGCTGACCAGTATCCTCCTAACATAAGAATATCATCATCAATAGGCCCTCTATCAAAATAAGCAATCTCTACAGGCTTAGTTGAATCAGTAAAATCTACAATAGAAATTCCACCTTGATACCAAGCTTGAACAAAAATATCACGATTTGGTATTGGTATTATTGACCCGTTATGCGCAACACAGTTTTCTGTTTCAAGCTGTGGTGCAGGCATCTTATAGTGGCTTCTAAATTCTAATTTATTATCAACAATATCGTAAATAGCATCAGCTCCCCAATCAATTGGATCCCAAGCTCTACATCTTGCACGGCCACCACCACCCCACTCATCTGTAAATATAACTTTAGTTCCATCATTATTAAATGTGGCTGAATGCCAATAAGCAAATCCAATATCAGTAACAACATCTAATCTAGTTGGATTATAAGGATCACTAATGTCAAATAAAATTCCATTACCTGAACATGCGCCTGCTGCTATATTAGCTGAAGGGAAAACTGTAATGTCATGACACTGATCAGTTCTATTAGTTTCTTGAGAATTATCTCCATGATCGCCACCAGCCCATAAACCTCCCAATGCTCCACTTTCTGGATCAGCAAATACTGTTGGGCTGCTTACTATTCTTGATTCAGATGGATTAGATATTGGGATTTCAATAATATCAATTCTGAATAGGGCAGTTCTATTGTCCCCAGGAACTTCACCTACACATTGATCCAACTCTTCCCTATCCCTAATTTGAGCAGTTCCTGAATTATAAACAATAATCTTATTATCCTGAGTTGGCCCAGAGACAACTGAATGAGTGTGAGAACCTCTACAGGTTTGAACAGCTCCAACTTGAATTGGATTTTGGGGATTTGAGATATCAAAAATTCTAATTCCTCTAAAACGATCTAAACTTGAATCACTTCCAACACCATTCAAACCACAGTCAATCCTACTTCTGGTCTCTTCCACTGACATTATTAAAATATTACCCACTATTGAAACATCTCCCTGACCCCCAGGGCATACAATCGATGAGACAAGTTCCGGAATTCCATCTTCCAATATGTTGTATATATTGAAACCATGATAGCTTCCTGTTACTAGAAGATCTTTACTAAAGGCCATATCAGTATTTGCAAAATTTAATATAGGAGATTTAAAGGATTTTGAAAGTTCTAGGGTAGTTACATTTTCATCATCATCAATTTCAACAGAAGTATCTTTTTTGCCTTTTTCTCCAGGATCATTTGGATCATAAAATCCAACAGGTTTTCTCAGAGATACAATTTTTTCTAGATTTAATATAGCTTCATTTGCTGTAAATAAACCAGGAGCTAACCCTGATCGCGGGTCATCGGATAAATTAACGGCAATTAGATTCATTCTTTCAATTTCAACAGCTTGATCATTTATTAAATCTGAAACAAACTCGTTGAGTAATTGATCATTTGCAGAGCCTGGATATTTTTTTAATTCATCAACCATGTCTAGAGCACCATCATGATGCTTGATCATTAGTTGAAGAAAAAGCCTATCAAAATCTGTACTATTTGAATTTTTTAAACTCTCTATTTGTGCAGGCGTTGCCATTCCAGACATATTCATATGCATGTGATCTTTATGATTCATCTCATGTGCATTTTGATCTCGAGAGCTCAGCCAACTTTCCATAAAATTAATTTCATCAACTTGAGATAAATCTATTCGATTGGCTAAGTCTATTATTGTTTTATTGTTAGTTCTTTTAGCTGCAAGTTTGGACATCATTATGGCTTGCTGATGATGAACTATCATTCCTTGAAGAAACTTTATATCAGCATCAATATGAGACGTCATAGCTATGCTTGTAGCTGTTTCAGGATCTAGTTTTTTTGAGTTTTCTCCTGGAGCTCCTGGTTGAATTATTGGGGCATTATCAGCAAATGCAAAATCCCCCATCAAGAAAGTTAGTATTACTAAAAAAACATATTTATTAATCTTATTTTTCATCTTCATTTATCTCCTTTGATTCCCCTTCAATAATATTTGTTGTATTTTGATTGCCAAATCTATTAATTTTATTTGACCTATTTGTTTGTTTTTTTGATGCCTTTACTTTACCAAGATTAAAGAAAACAAAAAGAGATAGAATGGCTAACCCACCAAAAATTATAGTATTCAAAATATTATCTACTTCTCATTTTAGATAACAATCTTAGAATCTCTAAATACAGCCAAATCAATGTAACCATTAATGAAAAAGCTCCATACCATTCCATATATTTTGGCATTCCTTTTTCAGCCCCTTCTTCAATAAAATCAAAGTCAAGCACCAAAGATAAAGATGCAAAACACACAATTCCCAATGAAAGACCAATGCTCATCAGCGAGCCATTAGTAGGAGATAAAAGGGATATTCCAGAGCCAAAAAAGCTCATTATAAAACTGACCATATAAAGAATAAATATTCCTCCTATTCCAGCAGCAATCATTAACCTAAAATTTTCAGTAGGTTTTATAATTCCACTCTTATAGCAAATAAGTAAGGAAGCAAGAATACCAAATGTTAATCCAATTGCCTGAATTGCAATTCCATCATAAGCATTTTCATACATTAATGTGATTCCACCAAGAGCTATCCCTTGTGCTAATGCATATAATGGCGCTGTTGATCCAGCCTTAGCAGGACTTCTAAAAATAGTAACCATTGCAAGAATAAAACCTATTATTAACGCGGGAAAGATTAATGCTGGCATATTCCAACCTATAAATGCACCTGAAAAACATAGGGCAAGCAAAATACCTGTTTTATTAACTGCTCCATCAAGAGTCATTCTTTCACTTAGCGGTATATCAAGCGTAGGGTTATCAAACCCTCTACTGAATGCAGGATTCGTTGATCTGCCAAATCTATTTATCGCTGAATGTTTAGACATAGTTTTTTCTCCGTTTAAGGGGGGTATTTTACTTATTTAAGGTATTTATACCAAATTTAGAGTTATTTTAAAGGTTTTTAATCCATTTACTTACTAATTCAATAGCTTCAGAGTGCTGAAGCGATCTTCCGGATTCAGGCATCATTATTCCAGGATCAAGTGATTGCATTCTATAAAGTAAAATAGATTTTTCTGGTTTACCAGGGACTATTGAATATTTAAGATTATTACTTGCTCTTCCGGTTGCGACTGGTTTTTTATAAAAGCCAAGATTTATTTTTCTATCTTCATTAAAGTCCAAATATAGACCACTCGTATCAGCCGATCCACCTTCTATATGACAATGACCACAATTAATATCTAGATAAGATCTTGCTCTGTCATCTAAGTAAGCAGTTTGATCTGCCCAATCGACCATTGATTTTGTTTTATAATTGTTATCAATCCATCCAAGTTCATGCCATTTTTCTAGTTGGTTCATTGAGCTTTCCTTGTAGGCGTAAATTGTATTTAAATTTCTAGCCTTGGGTCCTATTGGAGTAATTTTCTTATTGGCCTGATGGCACTCTTTGCATTGATTAATATTTGGAACTCTATACCTTACATCTTGAGGCTCACCATTATTGTTAATGAATTTTGTCGGTATAGTTTTTCCAGCAATACTTAAAAATGCATCATTTTGGGACTCATTCCAAACATAACTAACATTTAACCATTTATTATCTTTTTTTATAAGAAGTCTTGTTTCTAATAATTGAGCAGGTAAATTAGAATTTACATGGTTATTAAGATATGCAAATGTTTTAATTAATGCAGTCCCATTTGGGAAGTCATATACTTTATCGGGCACATTTTTAGCAAACCCATTATCTGGAATGTAAATAAATCTTAATTTATCTGCATAATCTGAAAATAGTGGACTTACCAAGGTGTAAGGAAGAACATTTTCAGATGGAAGTTGAGACTGCATATCTTTAAAAAAACCATATTCTGAAAGCTTTTGCGGTGGCTTTTTAAATTGAAGAATCTCATCTTGCACGTAGGCATTCGATCCAATACTGAATATGAAAATCAAATAAAATAGAAGAATATTATTATAATACTTCACTAAATATGACTGGTGGTAGAGGGTTAATTTTTCCTAAATATTCTGCACTGTTTCTTTCAACAGGATCTAAAAAGGGAAGCATATACTTGATAGGATTAATTGTTAAAAAAGTCGCATCACCATTTTCATTAAGTACTATTTTTTCCTGAGTTGGCTGGCCAAAAATCATTTGCTTCATAGGAATAAGACCATCCCAGAATATATCAGGCATATCACCCTCGGATAGTTCAAATAATATTTTTGCCAATTCTCCTGTTTGGAGATCAGGATTTAAGCCTGATTTGGTAAAGCGATTATTATGAATTTGAATATTTTTTGGATGAGGATAATAGTTTTCGTCATTAGTCTCATAACTATACGTAACTACAGCTATATTAATGGTGTCGTTACCACCTATATCATTATCAAAAATTTCTACATGCGAATTAGCCTGAATAATTATCCCAGTACCTCTTGGCACCTCACCAACAATATTACCTTCAGGTGCAAAATTATCAGTATTATTATTAATGGATTTATTTTTAAAGACTCTGACATGATGTCCACCTTGTTGCGGTATATCAGGTAAATCAAATACTAAAATGCCACCAGTATTATTTTCAGCATGATTGTTGTGAACATCTGCATAATAAGAGTTTTCAATTTCAATCCCAGCAACATTATATTCCGCTCTAGTATTTTTAACGATTATGTTTTCAGATTGACCAACATAAATACCCGCATCAGATGCGCCAATGGCAACACATGAATCTATGAGAACATTTTTAGATTCAACTGGATAGAGCCCATAAGCTCCATTAAGTTCATCTGGACCATTTGTCCACTCAGTTCTAACTCTTATAAAGCTAATATCATTAACACCCTTTACCTTAATAGCGTCTCCTTTTGCATCTTCAACAGCAAAATCTTGAAGCGTAACTCTATCAGATGTTACCGAAAGTCCTTGTGCCCCAGAAAGTTGGTTTTTAAAGGATAAAATAGTTTTGTTTATCCCGTCTCCTTCAAGAGTCAATCCATCAACATCAATTGATAGACTATCTTCAAGTTCATATAAACCCTCGGTTATCCGAATAATATCGCCTGGGTTAGCAAGAATTAAAGCCTCTTGAATTTCAGTGTAAGGATCTTCAGATGGAAAAATTACTATAGTTTCAGAAAAACTATAAAAGCTGATAAGAAGAAGATATACGAATCTAGATGGCTTCAGGTATTTTATCAAAAGTTTCTAAAGGTTTTTTTAACTCAGTCCAGTCACATTCAAAATCATCAGGAGCATGCTCATATTCAAGCAAACCTAGTGCTTCAAATTTTGGCCTAACGCTATCAGTTAAAAGGCCTATTCTTGAAAGATTCGGAATAACTCTAGAAAATAGAAAATTTCTAAACATATCAAAAGTTTTTGTATTTAATTGAAACTCTCTTGCTTCTTCAGCTGACATTCCTAAAAATCTTTGTTCTGATTTTGTATTAATTAATCTTTCTCTAGATATAACACATGCCTCATAAGCAAATTCTGCTCTGTCTTCAATTTCTTCAGGAGAAAGAGTTTTTATAAAATCCTCAAGATAATTAATGCCAAAGGTAACGTGTCTTGCTTCATCACGAACGACATAGTGAAGTAATTGTTTTAATAATGGGTCTTTAGTTATTGATTTGAGCATCTGGAATGCCGCAAGAGCAAGACCCTCTATAATAATTTGCATACCGATGAATTTTAAATCCCATCTTTCATCAGTGAGAATTTTATCTAGCAATGTTTTTAAAGCTGGGTTTATTGGGTAATGTATACCAACTTTTTCTTGTAAATATCTATTAAAAACCTCAACGTGCCTGGCCTCATCAAATGTTTGTGATGCTGCGTAAAGTTTTGCATTATAAGTAGGAGCACACGATGCTAATTGAGATGCTACAAGAAGAGCGCCTTGTTCACCGTGAAGGAATTGACTCATTAGTTCAGCAGTAGAATGACGATCAAATAAAATTTTCTCTTCTTCAGTTAGATTTTGATATGCCTCTAGAGTTTCATGAGGAAGTTCTTCATCAGGTTCAATGATTTTTTCATCAGCAGGATGTGTGTATTCCCACTTTAAATCTATAGAACCATTCCAGTTAAGCTCTTTTCCAAGTTCATATAGCTTTTTAATTCTATTGTCAGCAATAGTATAGTCCCAGTTATATGAGCCGGTAAGAGGAGTATTAAATATCTCGACCACATCCTCAACTTGAAGTGGTGTTAGATTAACCTCGTCATCAAAATATAATAAATCTTCTGGTGGGCCTTCACGTTTAGTAATCTTCATTTGTTCTCCTATTGCAATGTTTACACTGTAAACATAGTGTAATTGTAATATAGATATTAATTCTTGAAAAGTTTTGTTAACTCTTCTAGAAGAACTTCTCCAAGCTCTTCTGCTCTATTAATAGTAATAGCATTCTTATAGTATTTTGTAACGTCATGGCCAATACCTATTGCCTGAAGCTCTACTGGACTTTCATTCTCTATTTGGTCAATAATTTGTTTTAAATGATTATCAAGATAATCTTCTCTATTGGTTGAGAGGGTGCTGTCATCAACCGGAGCTCCGTCAGATATAACTATTAGTATTCTTCTATCCTCACTTCTTTTAATTAAACGCTCATGTGACCAGGCAAGAGCTTCGCCATCAATATTTTCCTTAAGAAGCCCTTCCTTGAGCATTGCACCAAAGTATTTTCTTGCTCGTCTCCAGCTATTGTCAGCGCTTTTATAAATAATATGTCGTATATCATTAAGACGACCTGGATTTGTAAAACTTCCATTAGCCGTCCATTTTTGTTTTGAGTCTCCGCCTTTCCAATTTTTTGTTGTAAAGCCTAATACCTCTGTCTTAATTTGACATCTTTCAAGAGTACTTCCAATAATATCTCCACATATTGCAGCCAAGCTTATAGATCGGCCTCGCATAGATCCTGAATTATCAATTAGTAATGTAACTACTGTATCTTTAAAGTTAGTTTCTGTTTCTTGTTTATAACTTAAAGGATGGCCAGGCTCTGCAATTACTCTATGCAACCTAGCAGTATCAAGCATTCCCTCATCAAGATTAAAGTTCCAGTTTGTATTTTGTTTTGCTAGCAAAAGCCTTTGAAGCCTGTTTGCTAATCTACCAATTGTAGTTTGATGAGGTTTTATTAGGTTATCTAGTTGGGCTCTTAAGCGGATAGACTCGTCTGGGGTTGTTAAATCTTTTGCTTCAATAACTTCATCAAATTCAGTTGTAAAGATTAAATAATCATTACTGCCGTATCCTTTGTAGTCATTGTAAGGATAGGATAGAGAATCAATTTCTTCTTCAATAGATGCTCCATCGGCCATAGCAGAGGCTTCTTCTATAGTCTCTTCAAAATCTATATTTATATCTTCAAGAGATGATTGAGAATCAGAAGTTTCATTTTCATCGGTCTCAATTTCTTCTTCAATATCATTAGTGCTTCCAGGAGGATCAATCGGTTCTTCATTCTCATATTCATTTTTATCTTCAACCGATTTAAGAAGCTTAATGGCCTTTAAAAAATCTAAAGAAGCTTTTTCAAATGCATTTTGGTTATCAATACTTGAAATTAGATTATCTTTAATAGCTTCAAGAATCTTGCCTTTATATTCTTTATTAAATTCATTTACAAGTTCTTTAGATGCCTTTTTTAATTTAAGTCCTGCAATATCTTTAAGCCACAAATTGCTGCATAAAGCCAAATAATTTGCTGATTTTTTATCTTCAACACTTATACTTTTATTATCTAGGTAATTAATAATATTTGTCTTTGATCCCTTATATAGATTTGATCCCAGTATTTCTGTTCGTGACATCTCTAATTCATTAAAAATAATCCTTGCAGATAAAGTTAGAGGAAGTTCGTTTTTTTCTTTATGAAATAAATACCAAAAAGATTGAAAATCTGTTTCGCCTCTCCAGGATGGCAAATCCTTAGTAGATCTAGGTGTTAGTGAAATAGTAGCTTGATTTAATGATGGTGGTCTTTGGGCGATACCATTTTTTGATGAAAGGTCTTTTTTCTTTGCTATTGATTTTATAGATGATAAAGCAGCCTCATGAAGTCTGTCTCTATTTTTAACCCATGCCATAAAATTTATTAATTATTTATTTCAATATCAAAACATCTCTGAAAATATTCAGCAATAATTGGCTTTTCAAGTTCATCGCATTTATTTAAAAACGTTAATTTAAAAGAATCAACAATATCTTTAAATATTTTGTAGTTTTGCGCCCATGAGATTACTGTTCTAGGAGACATGAGAATTGATATGTCGCCATTTTCAAATCCACCCCTTGTCAGGTTTGCGAGCTTGATCATATTTTTTAATATTTCTTTATTTTTATTTGAATCAAACTCATTAACTTTTGATAAAACAACTTTAAGTTCTTGATTTTCATCTAAATAATTTAGGCTTGATAAGATATGCCATCTATCCATTTGACCTTGGTTTATCTGCTGAGTTCCGTGATAAAGACCTGTTACATCACCTAGGCCAACAGTATTTGTTGTAGCAAATAATCTAAATGATGGATGAGGTTTTATAACTTTATTTTGATCAAGCAAAGTAAGTTTACCCTCAACCTCAAGAATTCTTTGAATAACAAACATAACATCAGGTCTACCAGCATCATATTCATCAAATACTAATGCTACAGGATTCTGAATAGACCATGGAAGCATACCTTCTTGAAATTCAGTTATTTGTTTTCCATCTTTCAATTTAATTGCATCTTTGCCAAGAAGATCTATTCTGCTGATGTGGCTATCTAAATTTATTCTTACACAGGGCCAATTCAGCCTAGCAGCAATTTGTTCTATATGTGTTGATTTACCTGTTCCATGAAAACCTTGAACCATAACTCTTCTATTATGATTAAAGCCAGCTAGAATTGAGAGAGTTGTATCTTTATCAAAAATATAACCCTCATCTATTTCTGGAACCCACTCAGTCTTTTGTTCAAACCCTTTCGTCAACATCTTTGTATCAATATTAAATACTTTTGATACTTCAACTTTATTGTTGGGTTTATTTGGTAATTCTATATTTTTATTTATTGCCATTATCCAATCATTATAAACTTAGACAGCCATCATACTTTTTGAAATATGAAAGTTCTAGTTTTTTTATAAAACATGTAAGATGTGCACATATAATTCAATCATTAAATTTGTCATTTTAATAATTGAGGCTTTTAATACTATGAGTGAAAAAAGAAATCTGCTCGAAAAATCATTAAATCTATTCACACTTAATAAAGTAGACAGAGATATTTATAGTTGGAATGGAAAAAATGTTGGTTGGGGAAGGGTATTTGGTGGTCAGGTAATGGCGCAGACCTTGATTGCTGCATATAAGACTATCGATGTTGAGCATTATGCTCATTCTTTCCACTCTTATTTTTTAAGACCTGGAGATATGGAAAAACCTATTATTTTTACCGTTGACAGAATTCGTAATGGTAAAAGCTTCTCTACACGTAATGTTAAAGCACTCCAAGATGGAGAGGCTATATTTAGTTGCTCTATCTCATTCCAAAAAGACGAAGATGGCTTAGAGCATGAAATCTCTATTCCTGATGTACCAGCCCCAGAAGAACTTAAAGATGAGGTAGAAAATAGAGAAATTCTTTTAAAAAAGCTCAACATTGATAGCAAAGATATGCCTATGTTTCTAAAACAAAGAGAAATAGAAATGAGGCCTGTCGAAATTCAGGATTATTTTGAACCTAAAAGGATGCCTCCATATAAAAATACCTGGATAAGAGCAAAAGGAAAACTCCCTCATGATCAAGAAATTCAACAAGCATTTCTTTTATACATATCAGATATGGGATTAATAGCTGCTGCCAACAACTCAGTTGGAGTAAATTTTTTAACTAAGAACCTTCAAAATGCTAGTCTTGATCATGCAATATGGTTCCATAAAAAACTTAATTTAAATGACTGGTTCTTGTATTCAATTGATAGCCCTATAACACGAAATGCAAGAGGATTTTCTAGAGGGTCTATATTTACTAAGAATGGCGAATTAATAGCTTCTTGTGCACAGGAAGGCTTAATAAGACTCTGGCCTGAAAAAAAATAAAATATCTATCTAGATCTTATATGGTCAGTTAAAAGTTTGATTTTATCTGGACTAATGTTTGGTGTAATTCCATGACCTAAATTAAAAATATAGCCTTGATAACCTTTAAATTTATCTAATATTCTATTTGTTTCTGTCTTTATTGTGCTGTCTTTTTGAAGAAGAATTTCAGGATTAAGATTCCCTTGAAGTGCTACTTTTCCGCTTAAAAATTTTAAATCAATGTTTTGAGTGCTCCAGTATAAACTTAGACAATCAGCTTGAGATTGAACCATTTCATTGCAACTAAACTCAGGCTCTCTTGCAAATAAAATGACTGGAATATTAGTGGTTAATGGATCATTCTTAAGTTTTGATATTAAAGATTTAATATATATTAGCGAATATGTTTCATAATCTTTTTTGGTTAAAAGATTTGCCCAAGAATCAAATATTTGTATTACATCAGCGCCAGCTTCAACTTGCTTTTTTAAGTAAATAAAGCAAGCATCTGTGAGTTTCTGTAAAAAGATATGAGCTTCTTTTTCATTGTGCTTGATAAAGTTTTTTGTAAACTCAAAGCTCTTTGATGACCTTCCTTCAATTGAATATGCTGCTAAAGTCCAAGGGCTTCCAGAAAAGCCTATCAATGGAATATTTTTTGGTAGCGCACTCTTAATGTTTGATACAGCCTTATATACATAAGAAAGTTTATTTGGATCAAAGGTGGGGATATTCATGACATCTTTAGATGACTTAATTGGATTTTCAAATACCGGACCTTCTCCTTCTAAAAATTTCACACCTAAACCCATAGCATCAGGTATTGTTAAAATGTCAGAAAAAAGTATCGCAACATCTAAATCAAATGCATTAATAGGCTGCATTGCAAGTTCACAACATACATCTGAGTTCTTGCACATATCTAAAAAATTCTTAAAGTTTTTTCTTACCGCCCTATACTCTGGCATATATCGACCAGCTTGTCTCATGTACCAAATTGGAGGAGTGCTTAATGGTTTTTTATTAAGTGCTTGAAGGAATATTGAATCTTCTGTTTTCATGAAACATATTTTATTATACTTTTTGCTGCTTCACGTCCTTCCCATATTGCAGTAACAACAAGATCAGAGCCTC
>Ga0228650_1000411_pt1 | contig 15825 bp, 17 predicted proteins | sample 62DmetaG_FD_183171 | JGI IMG/M metagenome (GOLD analysis project Ga0228650, IMG submission 183171) | Seawater microbial communities from Monterey Bay, California, United States - 62D | ecosystem: Environmental > Aquatic > Marine > Coastal | place: USA: California | collected 2016-10-28
CATGGTGCTGACAGGCCGCGTGAACACATGGTCAAGGAACGCCGCCGCATCCGGCCCCCGGATTTCCAGCGGGACCTCCGGCACATCGAAAATGCCCGCCTTGGTGCGCAAAACCCGGTATTCATCGACGATTGGCCGTTCAAAGGTGACGGGCGTCAGACGCCCTTCGTGGTCACCATAAGCGGTGGTGATCTCGCGCGTCGCCTTGAACCATGGCGAACGAGCACAGCTAGAGATCATGGGCAATACCATTCCGGCCATATCCATGGCTCCTTTCGGTCTTGGGTGAGTGGATCAGCCCGGCAGGGCGCGGCTGATGATGGCGTCAAGGTCGAGCCCCTTGGGCAGGGTCCCGAACGCCCCGCGATAGCGTGGGGCAAGGCGGCTGGCGCAGAAGGCATCGGCAACGGGGCTGTCGCCGTGGCGGGTCAGCAGCGCCGCTTGCAAGGTCAGGGCCATCATCTCGGTCACCATGCGCATTCGGGCTTCCAGCCCCTCCGGGTCGGCCAGTTCATCGCGCAGATCGTCGATTGCCCGGTCAAGATTGGGATGGTTTCCGCGCGCCTTCTCCAGTTCCGCCATCACGGCGGGGATCGCCTCGGCCTCGCGCCCCATGGCCCGCAGCACGTCGAGCCCCATCACATTGCCCGACCCTTCCCAGATCGAGTTGAGCGGCGCTTCGCGGTAAAGCCGGGGCATGATGCTCTCTTCGACATAGCCCGGGCCGCCATGGCATTCGAGCGCCTCGACCACCAGGCTCGGGCAGCGTTTGGTGTTCCAGTATTTCGCGACTGCCGTGCCAATGCGGGCCAGCGCCGCCTCGGCCGGGTCATCCATGCGGTCCATCGCCTGCGCCACGCGCAGCCCGAGCGCCAGCGCGGCCTCGACCTCAACCGCCATGTCGGCCAGAACATTCTGCATCAGCGGCTGTTGGATCAGGCGTTTCTGAAAGGCCGAGCGGTGCGATGTATGATGCAACGCCTGCACCAAAGCCTGCCGCATGATTCCGGCCGAGGACATGGCACAATACAGCCGGTTGCCAGTGACCATCTCAATGATCGTGCGGATGCCACGGCCTTCCTCGCCGACCATCACACCGTATGTGTCCTGAAACTCCATTTCGGTCGACGCGTTGGAGTGATTGCCCAGTTTGTCTTTCATCCGCTGGATAAACAGAGTGTTGCGCGTGCCATCGGGTCGCCATCGGGGCACGAGGAAGCAGGAAATTCCCATAACTTCGGTATTGGCCAGTACCAGAAATGCATCACACATCGGGGCCGAGCAGAAGAATTTGTGCCCGGTCAGCAGGTAGCCGTCACCGATCGGTCGGGCCACTGTCGAATTGGCGCGCACATCCGACCCGCCCTGTTTCTCGGTCATGAACATGCCGATCATGGCGCCGGTCTTTTCAGCCGCCGGAATGTCGCGCCTGTCATATTGCGTTGACAGAAGGCGCGGCATCCATTCCTCCGCCAAATACGGTGCCATGCGAAGCGACGGCACAACGGAATAGGTCATCGCCATCGGACACATCACGCCGCCCTCGGGCTGGCTGAACATATAGGTTAGAACAGACTGGCCTACATGTCCTGCATTGTCCTCGTTATGCCAGGCGAAATTATGCACCTTATTGGAAATCGCGAGATGCATCAGGTCATGATAAGCGGGATGAAACTCTACCGCGTTGATCCGCATGCCATAGCGATCAAAGGCGCGCAATTCCGGCCCATGTCGGTTGGCTTGGTTCGCTTTCTCAAAGGTCTCATCCAGCCCGGTGAGATGTCCGACATGGGCAAAATGCCCGGCATGACCGGCCCCGCCCATGTGAGATGCCCAGTGTCTCAGCGCACGATCATTCCCCCACAGGTCCTGATCGCCCATGTGGGGCGGCATGTTGATGACTTGGTGGGTCGGCAAATGCGAAATCGGATCGCGTGGTGTCATGATGTCTCTCCCTGCAGTGAGAGTAGATGTCCAAACCGGTCAGCGGCAAACCCAATTTCTTGATCTCTGTGTTCAGATCAATTAAACAGAATCATGCGATTTCGATCCTTTGACAGCCTCAACATATTTCGCACCGTTGCCGAGCGAATGAGCTTCACGGCGGCAGGGGGTGCCTTGAACATGTCCAAGGGCGCGGTGAGCTACCAGATCGCAAAGCTGGAGGACGAATTGGGCGTGCGCCTGTTCGAGCGCCGCCACACTCATATCCGCCTGACGGCGGAAGGCACGCGCCTGAAAGACGCAGCGGCACGGCACCTGAGCCATATCGAGACCGTGATGGACGAGATAAGATCAACCGTTGAAGAACCACTGTGCGTGGGCGCCCACAGCTGGTTCATCGCGCGGTGGCTCGGCCCGAGGCTGTCCGACTTCACCCGCGCCAATCCCGACATTTCGCTCAAGGTCGAACCGATCAATACCAGGGCCGATCTGCAGAACCGCGCTCTCGATCTGTCGATCTTCTGGTGCGATCCTTCGGCCGAGGACATGGACGTTGAAGTGCTGTTCAAATCCAACACCAGGCCTTTGGCCAGCCCGGAAACCGCAGCCCGCGTCGAAGCACTTGGCCTTGAAAATGCCGTTCGGGAAATCCCCCTCTTGCCGGATGCATCCGGCATGGCAGCCTGGCGCGACTGGCATGACATCGCGGGACTGACATTCGCGCCGAGAAAGAACGCACTTTCGCTGCCGGACGCCAACAGCCGCCTTCAGGCGGTCATTGCTGGAAATGGATTGGGGATGCAGGATGCGTTTGCAGAGCCAGAGATCGAAAGCGGTCATCTCGTCTGGATCTCGGATCTTGCGCTGACAAACTTCGCTTACTGTATCTCGCTGCCAACAAAGGGGAACATTTCGGCAGCCGCAGAACTCTTCAGAGACTGGATAAGGGCGCAGGACTTTTGAAACCTGAATGAATGCCATGGCTGAGAAAACTCCGAGAGTTTAATCCCTGTCGGACCAGGTATGGCACTACGAAAGCAGTCGTCGGATCACTTTGCAGAAAAACAAACCTCGCGAATGACCGGTCTGACGACATCCGCCGCGCCCCAACGATATGACTACTGCAAATGCAAGCAAATGCCGCGTTAGCACTAGCTGCATCTGCATAAGGCGGCTTTGTCCGCTCAGCGGACCTCCGTGCCAAGCGCAGCGAAGGTCCGCTAACCGCCATTAGTGCCAAGATGTACATGCCGCAGCTCGGTCAGTTTTGGTTTATTGATGCTGTTCGCGACGATTGGTACCAATGTCTGCACTTGTTCCAGCTCTTCCTCCCAAAAAAATAGCTGCCACTGGCCCCCGCCCGACCACCCGCGAGGGGTAGCCGGACGAGGGTATGTTTTGAAGTTATAACGCCACATTTGTAGGCACTCTCACCCCCTCGACGATCTCCCGCTTCTGCGCGTCGGATATCCCCGCTGAGTAGAGCCCGTAGGTGGGTGTTGTCAGACATACTTGAACACTCGTAAAAGGCAAATCAAGTCAATCATCATGCGGCACAGAAATTGAACCACTCTGTGAGAGCAGTTATACGTTTTTTCTTAAAGGATTGTCTGCTTTCTAAATGTCTTTCATGATTGAAGTGGTTGTATATCTGGGCATGATAACTGGTAAATTTCTGGAGCATTGCACAATTTTTAAACTTCTGCATCGCTCGTTCTTGTCGTCGAAATGGCAGATGTGAATTTTCACATCTGTTGTTGGATCGGCTGCCACATAATTGACGATCTACAACTCCAATCTCACGAAGTGCCGCGCCGTAGGATGGCAACTTGTCTGTAGTGATGATCTTAGGTGAGCCGTGTTTACGCATTGCTTTTATAAGGAACTTCTTCGCTGCAGCCTTATTGCGTCGCTTTGTAACAAAGCATTCCAGAACTTCCCCTTCATGATCAACGGCGCGCCAAAGGTAAAAGCGTTCTCCATTTATTTTCACAAAGACTTCATCCAGGTGCCATTGCCAGTTTGAGTGTTGACCCACCCTCTTCTTTCGAATTTCCTTAGCAAATTTTGCACCAAAACGTTCAACCCAAAACCGAACTGTTTCGTGACAGATATCGACGCCGCGTTCATGTAAGATATCTTCAACTTGGCGGAAACTCAGCGGGTAACGTATGTAATACATCACTGCCAATCTGATGATTTTGGGAGACGTTTTGAAATATTTGAATGGATTATGTGCTGTCATCAACCAGAATTAAGGATTAGCCGCTTGCCCGTCAACTTTGTCTGACAATGCCCTTTGGGATCTGGGCAAGCGCTTCTCTTGCCATCGGGACCGCTGCCTTGCAGACAGCGACCACAAAATACTGCCCCCCATCCAGAGCCGGCAACGGGGTGCGCTCCAATTGCCGCCGCATCGCAAGCGCAGGGTCAGCACAACGCACAGCGGGAAAAAATAGCGTCTTTGCCAAGTCGCGCATGGCCTGCATGTTTCCACCCCTGTCGTTGTCGATAGCCGTTTCCCGCCCTGCATCGTGCGATTGAATATCAAAGCTGGTAATCAAGGACGCGTTTGGTGGCTTCATCCGGCATTGCCCGTCTTCGCTAACCAACCCAACCCCTCGCGAGTCCCGTTCCGCGGGACATATTCGCAGCCAACCCAACCGGAATAGCCGATCTGGTCGATGTATTTGAATATCTCGGCATAGTTCAACTCTCCGGTGTCTGGTTCTTGCCGATCAGGCACACTGGCGATCTGAATATGACCGATTACATCTTTGCAATCCGTCAGCGACTGCATGACATCACCGCGCGTGATCTGGTGATGAAAGATGTCGAACTGAAGCCGCAACGCAGGATGTTTGACGCGGTCGATCAAGTCCACGGCCTGTGCCGTTGTTGACAGGAAATACCCCGGCATTGATCGCGGATTGATCGGCTCGATCAACAGCTCTAGATTGGCCTTCGCCAACCTCTCGGCGGCATATCGGATATTGTTCAGGTAGGTGGTTTCACGATCAGCGTCGGGCTCCACCAGTCCCGCCATCGCGTGCAGACGCCGCGCGCCTACAGCTTCAGCGTAGGGCAATGCGCGTGCAACCGAAGCCCTGAATTCCGCCTCTCTGTCCGGTAAAGCGGCAAGTCCACGTTCGCCAGCTTGCCAGTCGCCGGGAAAAAGGTTGAAGACGGAAATCTCCAATGCATTTTCAACGACTGCCTTTTCAAGATCATCAGGGGAATGGTCGTAGGGGAAAAGAAATTCCACGGCCGCAAACCCCGCATCCCGCGCAGCTTTAAAGCGGTCAAGAAACGCATATTCTTGAAACATCATGGAAAGATTGGCTGAGAAACGAGGCATGGATGTTCACCAAGGTGGGAAATGCCGGTCGAGATCAGCGATCTGCTCGGCGTTTAGCGTGTTGGGGTCTGCGCCACGCAACATCAGTGCAAGGCGTGCGGTCTGTTCCAGTTCTTCTGTCGCATACATGGCGCTTTGTAAGGTTTTTCCCGCGACCACGGGACCATGATGCGCCAATAGAATACTCCAATGTTTGTGTGACTTCTGCCGCACGGCTTCGGCAAGCTTTTCATCCCCCGGCCTGTAATAGGGCAGCATGGCCACATGCCCGCATTGTATATGGCCGTAGGCCGTCAGTTTGGGCAGCGCATCGTCGGGATCGGCTACAGGCAGACAGGACAGCGCAACGGAATGGGTGCCGTGCAGATGGATCACAGCGCCGGCATTCTTGCGGGCCATATAGACGGCCCGGTGCAAAAAGCTTTCCTTGGTGGGCTGGTCGCCCGACAATAAATTGCCACTGGCGTCCAATTTGGAAAGCCGGGCAGGATCAAGTGTGCCGAAAGAGGAACCTGTCGGGGTCACGATCAATCCGTCCTCAACCGGGACCGAGATATTTCCGGTAGACCCATGCGTGTAGCCACGCTGAAACAACGATTCTGCGGCCGAGACGATCTCTTCCCGAATGCGTGTTTCATTCGTCAAAGCCTGCCCTCCATCGACGCCTTCACAAAAAAGTCCTCGCTGCCGAAGTTTCCGGATTTAAGCGCAATCGGGATAAGCGGCGTACCTGCCGCATCAAGGGCCAGTGTCCAAGGCACACCGGGGTCGATTTCTGATCCAATCCTAAGGGCTGCGATCTGCAGCCGAGAGACCACCGCGCCAGAGGTCTCACCGCCAGCCACAATAACCCGGGCGACATGCGGCTGGGTGGCCAACATTTCGGCCAGCTTTGACAATGCCCTTTCGATCACTTTGCCGGCGCGTTCCTCGCCCAGTCGCGCTTGGGCGCGCCGGACGTCTTCGGGACTGGCAGAGCCATGGATCAGAACTGGCTTGTTGGCCAGCGTTTCAACGGCCCAGTTGGCGATTGCCTCAACCGTGTCCTCACCCGCTTCGATCAACGTTGGGTCAACCTGTCGGATCGCACCTCCGGCCTTGCGAAATGCCTCAATCTGACCAAGGGTTGCTTTGGAGCAGCTTCCTGAAAGGATCAGCGTGTGGCCCGCGCGCGTGGGTCCAATGTCTGCCGGTTGCACGTGTGCGCCGGCGTGAGTTTTCGTTAGCCGCTGGGCAAGGGGCGTTGCCAGCCCCGCACCGCCCGCAAAAAAATCGGCATTTTGCAAGACGTCGGCCCAAACACGAAGGTCCTCCTCGTCTATGGCATCACCAATGACATGAGACGCGCCGCCACATTCAGCCAATGCCGCTCTGACATTCTCTGCCCCCGTGGCAAGGACCGCATGATTGATCAGCGCCACATCCCCTTCAACCTGCGCCCCCAAACAGCGCAGAAGGCTGGGATCTGTCATAGGATTGAGCGGATGATTTTCCATTCCGCTTTCGTTCAACAGCGCAGTGCCCACAAAAAGATGCCCGTTGTAAACCCTCCGCCCATTCACAGGCAACGCGGGAACATGCACCACAAGGTCGCATCCCATTTCAGCGGCCAACGCATCACTGACCGGGCCGATGTTTCCCACAGGGGTGGAATCGAAGGTTGAGCAGTATTTGAACTGCGCCCGAGAGACGCCGACCCGCCGCAACGCTTTCAGGGCCGAAAGCGATTGGGTCACGGCATCAGGTGCCGGGATGGAGCGTGTTTTGAGCGCCACAACGACGGCATCCGCGTCGCCAAAGTCGAAATCGGCCGCAGGCGGCCCGATTGTCAAAACAACTTTCATTCCTCCGCGCACAAGCATCGAGCCAATGTCCGTGGCGCCGGTGAAGTCGTCGGCGATCACTCCGAATGCAGGTCCCGACATGATCACACAACCCTGCTGGGCAACACGTCGCCCGAAAAGAATGCATCCAGGTTGTCAGCGGCCAGCATACCCATTGCCGTGCGCACCTCTTGCGTGGCTGATCCGATATGCGGCAAGAGTGTAACGTTTTCCATTTCGCAAAGGACGTCAGGCACAGATGGCTCATGCGCGAACACGTCAAGTCCGGCTCCGGCGATGCGCCCGTCAACCAGTGCATCTATCAGGGCGGTTTGATCAATGCTGTCACCACGTGCGGTGTTGACCAGATAGGCCGAAGGTTTCATCTGCGCGATGTGGTTGGCGGTGATCAATGGATTCGCACCACCTCCGGGCACATGGACCGACACGACATCGGACGCCGCCATGACAGTATCAATGCTGTCCAATTGTTTGGCATCAAAACCCAAATCGGTAACGGGTGATCGGTTGTAGAAAACAACGTCCATTCCAAACCCCAGGGCTGCACGGTGGGCGGTCGCCCTGCCGATGCGGCCCATGCCAATGATCCCTAACACCTTATTCTGAATGCCGCGGCCCAAACTCTCGACAACCGAAAATCCGGCCCAGCGGCCGTCACGCAGATCACGTTCCGCCGCATAGGCCCTTCTGGTGGCGGACAGGATCAGCAAGATGGCGATATCCGCAGTCGCATCGGTTAGCACGTCGGGCGTGTTTGACACACTGATGCCTGCGCCTTGCGCAGTCTCGGTATCAATATTGCTATAGCCGACACCGACGTTGGCAATCATGCGCACGCTGCGTGCCTCGACACGCAGTACCCTAGAATCCAACAGATCGCTGACCGTCGGCACCAGCGCGTCAAAGTCTTGCATCGCCACCAAAAGCTCTGCCGCGCTCATTGGGATGTCGTTTGGGTTAAAGGTCGCGTCGTAGTTTTGCGCCAGTCGTGCTTCGACCGCGTCGGGAAGTTTCCGCGTTACAAGGATCTTTGGTTTCGCCATTGGGTGCATCAGGTCCTTGCCTTTTCGAATTTAGCCCAAGCCTCTTCGAGCTTTGAGATATCAAACTCGGGCTCCCGGGCCGGACCAAGCACAATTGCTTCGCTTTCGAAGACGGTCTCGATTGCTTGTTTCAGTGCGGGAAGAACCTCCGACGGAATGACCAAGGCACCGTGCCGGTCGGCGTGGATCAGCTCGTCCTGCGCGACACGCATCCCCAAAACATTGACCGAGGTGCCAATCTCAACGACATGCACATAGCCATGGCTCGGTCCGATTGACCCTGCCAGAACCGGAAAACCGTCATCAATCACATCAAGGTCGCGCACCACACCATTCGTCACGGCTCCTTGTAGGCCCAAACCCTTGTGAACGGCCACATGGACCTCCCCCCACCAGCCTGCAATGCAATTGGGATAATCTACATCTTCGACGACCGCTGCGGTCGGCCCGCTGCCGCCGGCCATCAAGCGGAAATAATCCATACGGCGCGCCCGAATAACCTCTTCGGGTTCATTGGGGGGCGCAAGTCCAGAGATTTTGGCCGTGCGCGCAAACCCTACAATGGCAGGATCCCCAGGTTTGGAATGCTGCATGGTGCCGCGCGTAAAGCGGTTGAAACCGCGTTTGCCCTGGACCACTTCAATTGCGTTGCAGACCGTCGGCGTATCGACCTTTCGCAACAAATCGAGTAGGTCTTTAGGGATTACATTCTCAACCATTCTTTCAACCTCCTATTCGTATGTTCAGATTGTTCCAGAGTCGGCAAATGACCGGCTCCCGGGATAACGGCAAGTTTCGATCCGGGGATCAGGCCGCACATAAACTCGTGGCGCGAAACTGGACAAAGGCGGTCGTCCTCGCCGCACAACAGCACTGTAGGGACGCCAACGGACTTTAGTGTGTCGCACTGGTCGGGCCTGTGTTGGATGGCGGCGGACTGATCTGCAAAGACCTTTGGGCCAAGCTTTTCGGCCATGACCATGCAAAGGCTGAGGATCATTTCGCGGTGGGGCCCAACCGTCAAATAATTTGGTTTCAGCTCGTCCCGCATAACAGACCGCAACCCGCCGTTCAGAACCCTGTCGACCTGTGCTTCGCGCGTCGCCGCCATTTCCGGTGGATCAGCAAGGGCATTCGTGTCCAAAAGCGCAAGCCTGCTGACCCGGTCCGGTGCCTGGCGTATGATTTCCATCGCAACGATTCCGCCCATTGATAATCCTGCAAGCGCAAAGCGCGACGGCGCATTGGCCAGAACTGCACTGGCCAGCGCACTCATCGTGTCCGCGCCCGTCAAAGGCGCGACCATGACCGCCCTCTCATGCGAGAAGGCGGCGATCTGTGCATCAAACAGCCGCCCGTCGCACATCATACCGGGCAGCAAGACCAGAGGTTCAAGCATCAATCGAGAGGCACGGTCTTACCCGCTGGATCGTCGGTTCGCCGGACGCGATACATGCTCACTTCGCCGGTCATCGAGGGTGCGATTGAACGCGCCATGCCTTCAGGCACCAAACAGGTGTCACCCGGCGCCAGCACATCTTCACCACCGTCCCATTCCAGTCGCCAATGGCCTTTTACCGGCATCAACACCTCTGGAACATCACGGGAGTACCGATCCGCTGAGATCGAACCGCGCGTGATGAAATCAGCTTCAAAACCCGGCCGATCATGCAAAACCGCATCCTGTCCGATGACCCCGATTGGTTGACGGTCTGCCAAGGCCATCAGGTCCCAATAGCGTGCGACATAGTTCGGAATGACGTCTGCGGTTGTCGGCTCTCCGCGTTTGGCCAGTTCTTCGGCAGACATAAGTGGCATCGGGCTGACATTATGCGGCAGTGTTTCGCCGTTTTTGCTGTCATAGAGAACGCCGTTCTCACCCAGAATAAGCCCATGATCAGCCGCATCTTCAACCACCTGGGGTGCCCACAAGACACCACCGCCTGCGTCATCCCCGCCCAAGAGGGCCATAATCATCCCATAGTCGGTGCCGACATTCTCAAACCCCCGAAAGATGCCGGTGGGAATGTTGAAAATATCACCTTCTTCCAGCGTGACTTCGCCCGCATCACCATAGCGACCCCAGAAAAACCGCCAGCGCCCCTTGAGCACAAAGAACGCCTCAGCGGTGTTATGGTCATGAAGCGAATTGCGGCACTTTGGCGGCTGCCCTGCCGCGCCAATGTTAAATCCGGGCGTCTCGCGGATATGCACATGCTGGTCAGCGCTTTCCGAGACACCACCACCGATGATGGTAAAGTTTTCCTTCTGGTCCGAACCTGGCGTGTGAGCGTCAATAAAGGCGGTCTTGCAGGGTTTCAGTTCACCGTAGCGGACGATGCGGGGTTTCTCTTGCTGTGTCATTGTGTTTCCCTCGTGGTCGCATTGACTGTTGTTCGTGCGTGAAGTTGTTGAGTTTTGTTGCCCCAGATCGAGCCATCTTTTTTTTACAGAACGTGACTTGCACGCCCCATCGATCATGCGTCTATTCTTGTCCCCGTTGATTTATCAAACAGGTGAATCCTGCCGCCTGCCTGCGGAGCAAGGTAGCAAACCTCATCGATCTTGGTTTCAAGGTCAGCCGGACCGCGCACACAAATCGACGTTGCACCATCCTTCACTGTCAAAAGGGTCGATTCACCTGTCAGTTCCAATGCGTAGGCCGGCGCCGTAATGGCAGCCCCTTCCTGCTTGACGATCTCCAGATCCTCGGGACGCACCCCCAAAACGACGTCGCGCCTGTCAGCAAGCTGCACTGGAATTTTGACACCCTTAGCTACAAAGAAGCCGTTCTCGACGGCGCCTTCGATGAGGTTCATAGAAGGAGACCCGATGAAGCCCGCCACAAAAAGGTCGATAGGTTCCGAGTAGATTTTTTTTGGTGTGTCCAACTGAACGATCCGGCCTTCACGCATCACGGCAATCCGAGATGCCAGCGTCATTGCTTCCATTTGGTCGTGGGTGACGTAAACAGTTGTAACGCCCAGTTCATAATGCAGATGCTTGAGTTCGGCGCGCATGGTTACACGCAGCTTGGCATCCAGGTTCGACAGGGGCTCGTCCATCAAAAATATCTTCGGCGTCCGAACTATGGCGCGGGCCAGTGCCACACGCTGGCGTTGCCCACCCGACAGCTCGGATGGGCGCCGCTTGAGCAACGTCTCCAACTCGACTTTCTTTGCGATCTCTAAGACACGCTCATTGCGTTTCGCCCTGTCCATCCCGCGAAGTTTCAGCGGATAGCCGATGTTTTGCGCGACGGTCATATGCGGATATAAACCGTAGTTCTGGAACACCATCGCGATGTCACGGTCTTTTGGCGGCTTGTCGTTTACGCGCTCATCGCCGATCAGGATATCCCCTGATGTAATATCCTCTAGGCCCGCAATCATGCGCATGGTCGTCGTCTTACCACAGCCGGATGGCCCAAGAAGAACAAGAAACTCACCCTCTTCAATCGTCAGGCTTTGTTTCGGTAGCGCTAGAAATGCACCGTAGCGCTTTTCCACATCTACCAATCGGACCTCGGTCATTTTTGGTATTCCTTTATTTGATCGCACCGGCAGTCATGCCACGTGTGAAGTGTTTTTGAATAAGTATTGCCATGATGAAGATCGGCACCGTGATCATGACACCTGCCGCGCTCATCAGTTCCCATAAGTCGCCGCGTTCGGTGCGAAAATTGACCAATCCAACCGGAAGCGTCACCGCGTCGCGGCGGGTCAGGATCAGTGAGAACAGGAACTCGTTCCAGGTCAGGATGAAGCAAAAAATCGACGACGTCAGAATGCCGGGCGCGGCCATCGGCAAGACAATGTCGCGAATAACCCTGAGGCGAGAGGCCCCGTCGATCAAAGCGGCTTCTTCGCTGTCGACCGGAATCGCGTCGATAAAGCCTTTGATCATCCAGATGACGAAAGGTGTCACAATTGCCAGATTTACAATAATCAGAGCAATCCGGGTATCAAGCAGCCCAAGGGAGCGGAACATCAGAAAGAATGGCAGCACGATGACAACTGCAGGGATGAATTGGGTCGAAAGAACAAGAAAAAACAAGATCTTTCGACCTTTGACCCGAAATCTTGAGAAGCTATAGGCCGCCAGCGAGGCGCAAGGTACTGCAATCAAAACCGTAACGCCTGCCACTATGACAGAGTTCAGAACCATACTCCCCAAATTCCAAGGATCGGCAAAGACCGTGGCAAAATTCTCAAGGGTTGGCTGGAAGTTCAGCGTGATTGAATATGCGTCCCGGGGCTTCTTTAACGACGTTAGAAACATCCAAAAGATCGGGAAAAGGACGACGAAGGAAACCAGCAGCAAGAGCGTGCGTTCGATTGCCCAATAAATTCGATTTTTCATACCGTCGCCATTTTCTTTTCGCTCAGCAGCATGCGAACATACCAAACCGAGATGAGCATCATGATGAGTGTGAGGATCCAGGCCAACGACGAGGCGTAGCCCATATCGTACCATTCGAACCCCACGTTGAATACAAAGTACGCCAAGGTCTCGGTCGATGTTCCCGGCCCTCCGCCGGTTAGTGTGACCACCTGATCAAACATCTTGAGAGCAAAAATCGTTTTCAGGATTGCCGTGACAAGAAGGACGCCTTTCATTTGCGGGAGCACAATCTCCCAAACGATGCGAAATCCAGAAGCGCCATCAATTCGTGCGGCCTCCTCGGTTTCACGCGGGATGGATGCCAGCCCGCCCAGGCACATGAAGGTCATGTAAGGCGTCCAGTGCCAGACATCGGTCGCAATCAAGACTGCCATAGCCAGATCAGGGTCGGCGAGCCACGGCGTGTCCTTAAGGCCGGGGAAAATCGAACCCAGACCAACAGCCAGAACACCAAATTCGGGGTTGAACATAAACCGATAGCTGACGCCGATAAGGGCGGGACTCATTGCAAAGGGTAAAATCAGGATAATGCGGGTGAACGTGTGCAGTGAACCTTTACGGCGCAGCAGCAAAGCCAATGACATCGCCAGAAGAAGGGTAAGAGCGACACTGGTAACCACGAATATGGTTGTCACCCAAAGCGAGTTTTGAAATCCGGTTTCTGTTACCGCATGCGCGTAGTTTTCGAAACCAACGAAGTCACCGGGCCTGCGTTGGCGCGTTAGATCCCATTCACGGAACGACGTGACAAAGGAATATACCAAAGGATAAATGGTCGTGGCCAGAACAATGACGAAGGCCGGGACCAACAGGGCATAAGATAGGAAACGGTCCTGCATTTAGGATGCCAACCTTTCTGTGGGATCAAGTCATGTGGCCGGACCCAAATCCTTAGGGCCCGACCACACAGGGAGAAGTCTTAGCGAATACGCGAGATTTCCTCGGCAGCCGCATCAAGAACAGCGGCCACATCGTCAGATTCACCGGAGGCAAGGCTCGAAATCGCATTTTCCAGTATCTCTGAGATACGCGGCCAATCTGCGTCAAACCCCATGCCAGGAGCTGTCGCCAGAGCATCCGCCGCGGCCTGATGAATACCGCCCCAACGCGCGTTCACTTCAGGGTCTCTCAGGTTAGAGAAATGCACCGCCACGGTTTCGTTGAGGTCCTCGTCCAACAGCACATCGCGCTCGATCGCAGGATCGGTCAGCCAGCCTAGATATTCGATAGCAGCGTCGCGGTTGCGCGATCCTTCTGTGACCCCGAAAATCCAGGTGTTAGTAAAGGTTGTCCGCTCGGAACCGGTGACAGCTGGCAGAGCCGTAACGCCCAATTGCTCCTCCGTTACGGTGGATTCCTCCGGGTCGGTCAGCTGCGAGCGCACCCACCACCAAAGAGGCAGCATGGCAGAATTGCCCTGCTTGAAGCTGTTTACCGCATCCTGCTCGACATATGCAGCCGCTCCGACTGGCACAATCTCGTGCGTCAACAGCAAATCGATGAACTGTTGGGTTGCAGTCACCCCGGCTTCGGAGTTGAAAGCAGGGCTGCCGTCCTCGTTAAAGAGGTCGCCACCGTGGCCCCAAAGCAGGTTGATCCAGACCTGAAGGTTCTGACCGTTGAGCTTACCGTAAGGCAGGGCGATGCCCGCCAGATCGCTTGACTCCTGAACGGCAAGACCAGCCTCGACAACCTCGGCCCAGGTCGTTGGCGGCGTTACACCGGCTTGCTCCAGAATATCCTTGCGATAAAACAAGAGTTGAACATGGCCGCGAACAGGTAGGCCATGCAGTTGGCCGTCAATGTACCCGTGACGAAGATGCGCCTCCGGGAAGTCAGACAGATCGGTCCCCTGTGCTGCAATTCCTTCATCAATTGGATCGATCAGGTTTTCAAGAGAGCTCACCCAACCGTCCATGATCGAAACAACATCATAGTCGCCAGCCCCGCCGATCATTTCAGCAGTGAGGGCTTCTTTCATGTTCGGAAAGGGTACGTAGTCAATAACAACATCGATGCCAGTTGCCTCCTCAAAGGCGCTCATGCGGGCCTCATGGGCCTCGAACTGACTTGATTTCACAATGAGCGCATGAACGGTTTGACCTTCGTAAGGCCGGCCGGGGGTCGCCTCCCAGGCAAGCGCCGGACCGGCGAATAGCATTGCAGAGAGCGCAAGCGCGCTTGAGTACAACTTCATCTTTTTTCCTCCCAGAAAGTTTGTGCAGCCAGCCTATTGGCGCAGGACTTCTTTTGTCAATATTATTATTGATAATCGTGGCAATAAAATTGTTGTTTCTTGAAACCGTTTATGAAAATGATGGTCAAATGAGGAAACACGTGCAAAATACTCTCACACAGCAGATCGAAGACGATATTGTCTTTGGCGTTCTCTCACCTGGTGCCCGGCTCACAGAAGATCGCATAATCGAACAGTACTCAGTAAGACGCCATGCAGTGCGAACTGCATTTGCAGAGCTGAAAGCCCGCAGAATGCTCATACACGAGCCAAATCGTGGCGTAGAGGTCGTCGCTTTCACCCCCGATGAGGTCGAAGAACTATATGAAATTCGACTTGTCCTTGAGAGTTCTGCCGCAAGAAAGACCAAACTGCCGGTGGCGAAGACCATTTCGGATCAACTGACCGAAATCGCCACAGCGCACAAAAATGCCTATCAGGCTGGTGATCTGCGAGATGTTTTCCATCTAAATAAAGACTTTCACAGGGTTCAGTTTTCCTGCTGCAGCAATAAAAACCTTGTTAAACTAGTCCAAGAATATGCACGAATTGTTCAACCTATTCGCGTCATGCAGTATGGAAGTGGCGAGCACATGTCGTTGGTTATCGAACAGCATTTCGCGATCATCGACGCAATGAAAACGGATTCTCAGGAACGTTATGTTCAAGCCGCAACAGATCACCTCCCCGTTTCCGCAGTACGCGCCTTCCGTAAGCACTATGAAAGTCGACACGCAAAACAACGGGTCGTCGGTTGATATGCGATATTCGCCTTAGATTTTTTGAGCGGCCTAGCACCTCAAGCAGTTTGGCACCATCACCAACAGCGCTGGTCATGTGTCAGCAGGTGAGCAATCGGGATCATGTGCGGCTGGGTGATGTCAGACATACTTGAACGCCCGTAAAAGGCAAATCAAGTCAATCATCATGCGGCACAGAAATTGAACCACTCTGTGAGAGCAGTTATACGTTTTTTCTTAAAGGATTGTCTGCTTT
>Ga0228650_1000416_pt1 | contig 15660 bp, 14 predicted proteins | sample 62DmetaG_FD_183171 | JGI IMG/M metagenome (GOLD analysis project Ga0228650, IMG submission 183171) | Seawater microbial communities from Monterey Bay, California, United States - 62D | ecosystem: Environmental > Aquatic > Marine > Coastal | place: USA: California | collected 2016-10-28
AAAGAATCTAGTTCTTGAATCGATGCGTCCTTACCGGTTTGAGTTTTCCAGAGCAAAGCTATCCTATCTTTCTGAGCGGCACTTACAAAAATTTCGTCTCGCCCTTCTGGAATTAAATTGTCTAAACCGAAAATGCTCAGGCTTATAATGACAAACCATACAAGGGGTTGCGTGACTAGCCTACCCATCGCATTCAATCCTTAAAACTAATTATCGTACTGGAGTTATCCAGATTGGTGATGACCAAGCACGCTCCTGCAAGGTCGCAGCCATATCAGGCCGAGGCTCAACACCAGCCCGAATAGCGTCCCAAGTGGACCAACGACACGTAGGGTTTTCCATGGCCCGAACATAATAAAACGCGTTCTGAGACACGTCGTAGTCTGGATCTTTCCAATTTGCTCTCAACTCTGCGGCGCCGAGTCCGCGGGTGATACTGCAATCATCCAGATTAACTTGAGCGCCGTTATCTGGGCAGCGATGGGTAATAGGGTCAACACTGCCGCCATCAGAGCATGCAACATCATAAACCTCTTCCATTGCTTCCCCGTCTTCCATCCAGCCTTTAATAATCTGCAAGCGCTGAAGCGCAGCGCTATTCGGATCTCTAGAGACCCACGCGATGAACTCAGGTTCTTTTCCTGCGCTTGCGAGCAAGTCGCTTCCCATGGCAACGCCGTTTTCATACGCCTTTGTGATCAAATCATTATCGTCAATCAATGGTAGGTCGTAGCCCGCGAAAAAACGAACCCGCATTCTAGTTCCCGACGTGCCGAATGTTTCTTTTCGCCGAAACGAGTCGAATATAGAAGCACGAGTGTTTTCTTCAGCCCAGACTCCGGCCAAACCTGATGCGCTCCAAGTATTGAAATAAGTTTCTGCATAATTCTCACCCGGTGCCCGAGGCTCCCGCAACGGCACCGATCCCCGCCGGACGCCATCAGAATCTCTTAAGCCGACCTTGCTCCAGTAATCATCCTCGTCGCCTGCATAAGTGGCATTATGAGTATCGCTTGAACCAATTATTCCAAATTTATAAGGGTTAGCACCGTTCTCTTCTTCATTTTTTAGACCATTTAGATAAGCCTCACGGACGTAGCTCCCGTTGGGTTGGCTGGATCGAAACGACGCAACTTGAAAAGGCATGATTTCAAAATCTGCCCACTCATCATTGGGTGACAGTGCCGGATGGGTATCTGATGTGCCTTTTACCTGTGTTATTTCAACGAGCGGCTCATTGCGCATGCGCTGGTCTGCATATGCACCATCAAGGGGGTTTCCCGAAAAATCAGTCATCATAAACATCGAGCCATTAGAGCCATTAGAATTGTGCGGAATGGCTAAACTCTCAAACCCTCGCTCGCGGTTCGCATCCATCCAATCCCAGAGGTCCTCTGGATTAGCAGAGTCCAATCGTGAGAAAGGAAGTTCAGGTGCCACATCATCCCGATATATAACGTTTCTGTGGAGGTTGCCACCATCACTATAGGTGGCGGTGTACTCGTATCCGATAAACGTGGTGAAGTTACCCGGATCATTATGACGATTTGCCGTGGCGATAATGTCTTGCCATGCGGACTTCCCAATGACTGGATCATTTACCTCATTTGCGCGAGGAGAGCGCAGGAAAGCAAGAATCTCATTAAATTTTTCTCCACGCTGAATAGCGCCCCCGAGTGTTGACATGCCGGCAGCCACTTCATGCTTAGAAATTTCACTCAGTGGATTTGCCATTTCACGGAGCACACCTAAATAAAATGCATGATCAGTAACTCCATAGAAGTCTAGGGGGACGTCTAATTGCATGTCAAAACCCGCGGGATGAGTTATCTTTCCACCTTTCGCAAAAGTGTAAGCATCGCTCGGCGACGAGGTTGTACCAAAAATAAAAGCATCGAAAGAATACATGGTGTGTACGTGAAGATCACCAAAGTAGGCGTTCCGTTCTTCATTGTAACCCGCAGTTCGCGCTGCCGGTGTCTCCGCAGCCGTATCGGTCGCCTTCAGCGCAAGTTCCGAGCTCTGCTGTACCAAAGGATCAGAAGTGTTGTCGGAGCAGGAGGCACTAATTGAGACAATAAGAATCAGGCTTAAGAATCTAGTCATGAAGACATCTCCAATTGTTGATTTTCATTATGTATTTAAAATAACACCATTTGAGGCTAAGTGCTGACAGACAAGCCACGAAGATGTCATTTCGATCTGGCTTTTTACTTAGAAACCTTGCTCGGTGTCTTTTAATTTATCTGCCTATATTTTTGCACTGCTAACAGAACGATCCTTTGGTAGTGATTCTATTTCGTAATGGTTATACAACAGTTTTCAGACATATAAAAGAAACCAGCCCTGACACCTTTTCGCGAACCCTCTACCACAAGCACTGTTACCACGAACCAATGCGGCAGAAATAAATTTGGCCGGTCCCTTGATCACGCAAATACCAGCTAGCTTGTCTATCGTCCCGTCCACTTGGGCTTGCGCTTCTCTAAAAACGCAGCTTTGGCTTCTTTTCCGTCTTCGCTATCAAAAGTCGCCGAGAGGGCTCTCAATGCAGCCTCGGGAACTTCTGTAAATGGCATGTCTTCCATCTGATAAAGGAGATCGCGCGTTCGTTTTAGTGCCAGAGGCGACATCTGACAGAGTTTTAAAGCAAGCTCCTCGACCGCATTAGTTAGCCCAATACGCGGCACAACTTTCGTAATCAATCCAAACTTATAGGCCTCCTGTGCGGATATAGTATCGCCTGTGAAAATAAGCTCAGCGGCTCTCATTCGCCCGATTAGGCGTTGTAAAAACCATACGTGCATGCCCGGTGGACCAGCGAGGTTAGGCACCCCAGGATATCCAAAGTCTGCATCGTCCGCCGCGATGATCATGTCACACGCAAAGGCTAAAGTGCAGGCGCCCTCCCTAGCGTATCCGTGGACCTCGGCTATAACTGGAATGGAAAGGCCGCGAACTATCTTCAATGTCTCGATATAAAAAAGTCGCAGAAACCGCTCCATATCGGCACTCTCAAATCGCATTAAATACTTTAGATCGACGCCGGCCGAGAGACCCTTACCAGCGCCACTAAGAATAAGAACACGTGCTGTTTCATCATCATCTGCTGCATGAAGCGCGGAATGATATTCTAGGGTCGACTCTTCGGTGATCAAATTCAGCGGAGGCCTATCTAGCTCTATTCTCGCTATCCCTGATTTGACTGAATAGTTGAGCGTCTTATAATCTGATCTCGGCACTCGCATTTCCTTATTTCTTTGACTAATGGCTTGGTTAATGACCCTGAACACCCTAACGCAAATCCGGCTACTCTCTTCACGCTGCTATTCTCGAGAGGAGAATAAATATCACCACCACTTTAATATGCAGAATGGTATAAGGAAACCCATTATCCAACCCTCAAGAAGGATATTGATAATTTTACCGTACAAAAAGGATTCGATTTCTAATATATAGGTGAATCTTATGGCTAAATATCTGATTAATCTTGTTATGCCGGTTGGAATACTTCTCGCTCTCAGCTCAGCAACAAGGGCTCAGTCCTCTGACTCCGAAGGGCCTATTGTCAGGCCAGAATTGATGCGCAAAGTTACTGAAAGTGTATATATAATTCCAGATGACTTTGTGAGGCTAGTGCCAAACATTGGCATCGTTGTAGGTAGCACAGCCATTTTAGTTGTCGATACGGGCCTTGGAATTGAGAATGGCGCTAGGGTTTATGAGGCAGTAAAAGAGCTGAGACAAGATAAAAAGATGTACACAACGATTACACATTATCATCCAGAGCATTCCCTCGGTGTCGAGGGCCTTGGCAACGACGTCGTATTTATAGCCTCAGACAAACAGCATCAAGAAATGAAAGCTGGCGACAGGATCAAGAATCAGTTTTCACGCCAGTCCGCTGCGAACCGCGAACTGATCAATAATGCACCTTACCCGATACCTGACATACTTTATGACCATAATTACAAACTAGATCTAGGTGACCTGACGGTCCAACTTACATCAGTCGGGCCGCTCCACACCGAAGGCGACTCAATAATTTTTATTAATGAGGAGCACGTTTTATTTTCAGGAGACATCATCATGGGTGGTGTAATTCCATCAATCGATCAACAACACGCGACGTTTGGATCTTGGAAAACTGCGATAGAACGGATCGCCAAAATGTCCCCGCAAGTTATCATCGGCTCTCATGGCGATATCGGAGATCAGAAGCTTGTCGATACATGGGACAGATTAATTTCTGAAATATCGGCTGCAGTGCTCGGGTATCACGCATCAGGATTCTCAAAATCACAAGCTACGAAAGAATTAACTTCAGTTCTTAGTCAAAAATTTCCAACGTGGCGGAATGATAGAAGAAGAATGAGCGCCGCAGTAGATACCGTGTATCGATGAAATTAGCGAACAGTTTATACCTTTTAAGTATAATTGGTCCTTCAGATCTAACTACGAAACTTCGACCAATTTGCGCGATTAAGAACCAACGCCACTCGCTAAACACGCAAGAATCTGAATAAAGTAAAGGAATGGGTAACAGCATGAAACTGCTAATACGAAACTTAGCACGCAGCACCAGCGAAGAAAATCTTAAGGCGATGTTCGAATCTTTTGGTGCAGTTCAATCCTGCTCGCTAGTGTTAGATCAAAAATCAGGCGGCTCAAAAGGCTTCGCCTTCATCGAGATGCCCAAGCCGGGCGACGCAAAGGCCGCGGTCAAGAATTTAAACGGTATGAACGTAGACGGACATAAAATTAGGGTCAAAAAATCCTGAAAATAATATGGGATCGATCAAATAACAACTGGGCCAACCTAAACATTTAGCCTCGCCCTAAAAAAAAATTTAGACTTCTTATTTAGAATGTAAAAGTACTTTCTATGCCGTTCACGTTTACCGAATAAGTCCCAGAGTCTAACCCCGTTATATCTAAGGGAATTTGCGTTTCGAAAGGCGCTAACACTTGCATACACATTTCTGAAGGACTCAGGCTTGTCTCAGCGAGAGCAACAGTGAACGCAGAACTGCTTTTGAATATAGCTGGAGGTTGCAATTCTACGCAAGGCACTGATTTGTTTCCTCGCACAAATAAGCTCACCAGAGGAGGAAGGGACTTAGTGAGAATGACAGAAACGCTGTCCACATAAACCAGCGAGCTTCGCTTCGCCGCTATTAAATTGAACCTTCCTTGCTCATCTTGCGCCATCTGAATGCTATTGTAATAAAACAATTCTCCGTTAACCAAGGCCGCTCCTTGTGGAATTTTAAAGATATTGTCCTGAAAGGTCGCAGGCTGAGCTGTGCCCATTGAGCTAAAGGTAGCGACACACGGTATCAAAAAACAAAGCTTCAGCTGGGTAATCATAAATTTCTACCGTCGAGGTTCAAAGTAATGACTGTGCGGATCTTAAAACAAACAACCGCATTTCTCAAAAGCGACGCCCTCCGCTGGATCAAAAAATGAACCAAACACCGTCATAGGGGTGTATTAGAGGCATGATAATTCCAAACTTGTTTAATTTTCACCGCATTCGTAAAGGTCAAGCAGTTATAATGCTTGGTATTTTACTCGCTCCGCTTTGCGCCTCGGAGGCTGACCGCTTGAATACACTACCGCTCACTAATTTCAATACAGGCAGTTCGGATTTTGGCTGGTATGTACAAAACGACAATGTGATGGGCGGAAGGAGCGAGGGCGGTTTTACTGTCAGTGAAGGGGAGCTATATTTCTCAGGAAATACTAACACAAATGGCGGAGGGTTTAGCTCGATACGCACACGCTCGTTGGAATACGATCTTTCAGCTTACACAGGCATCAGAGTTAAAGTAAAGGCCGACGGCCGTCGCTACACTTGGGGGATTCAAACAGATGCTCGGTGGCGTGGTCGCAGGGTTAACTACTGGGCTGATTTCGAAACTTCACCAGGGGAGACGCAAACGATCGACATACCGTTCAAAATATTTTACCCGCAGTTTAGGGGGTTCAAACTAGACGGTCCAGAGATAGATACCAGTCAGATAAGAGAGTTTGCGCTGTATCAATACGATAAAACAGACGGTCCGTTTGAAATGAGCCTAATTTCTGTGGAGGCTTACAGCGATGAGCCGGCCTTAGTTCAATCCGCGGCGTTCTAATAACGCAGTGATTGAAGCCTCTCTTCCTGCAAAGTCGCGATAAAGCGCCATTGCATCCTTACTTCCCCCCTTTGATAACAGGCTGGCTCTAAATCGGTCTCCATTGAAACGACTCAAACCGCCGTTCTCTTTAAACCAGTTGACGGCATCAGCATCCAAAACCTCACTCCAAATATAAGAGTAATACCCCGCCGAATACCCTCCCATGATGTGGCTGAAATAAGTTGAGCGATAACGGGGAGGCACCGATGGAATTAAAATTCCGAACTCTTTCAATGTGCGTAATTCAAAGTCCATAATTTCACCTGCACTTGGGACCTTATCTGGATCAAGCTGATGCAACGCTTGATCAATGATTGAGGCAGATAGATACTCCAGGGTCGAAAAGCCCTGATTAAAAGACTGTGTAGACAGGACCTTGTTGAGGAGGTCTATCGGCATTGCTTCTCCCGTCTGATGATGCACCGCATAGTTTTTTAACACCTCGGGCCAAACTGCCCACATTTCATTCACTTGGCTTGGGAACTCAACAAAGTCTCTCGGGACCCTTGTTCCCGAGAAAGAAGGAAACTCTACAGAAGAAAACATGCCATGAAGCGCATGCCCAAACTCATGAAACATCGTGGTTACTTCATCAAAGGTTAGCAGTGTTGGCTGTCCAGTCGTCGGCTTGGTGATATTGAGATGATTTGCAATTACCGGTTTGGTTTCCAAGAGGTGACTCTGGGAGATATACGCATTCATCCATGCCCCCCCGCGCTTGCTCGGACGAGCATAAAAATCAGCTATAAAAAGCGCCAAGGTCTCCCCGTTAACGTCGAAAACTTCAAAAACGCGAACATCGTCCTGATAGACCGGAAGGTCAAACCTCTCTTGAAACGTTATCCCAAAAAGATTTTCAGCAGCATAAAAAACCCCTCTTTGAAGCACATTATCTAATTCAAAGTAAGGACTTAGATCATCAGCGTCGAAATCAAAGCGCTGAGTTCTTAGCCTCTCCGAATAAAAGTCCCAATCCCATGACGCCAGCTCAAAATCTTGCCCATCATAAGTTATTATGTCTTGGAGACTTGCAAGCTCCTCTAAAACATTGGTAAGAGCCGATGAGGCTAGCTGAGATAGTCTCTCGTTGACAGCCTCAACCGTCAGAGCTGTCTGATTCTCCAAGATGTATTCGGCATGATTTGCGTACCCAAGCAAGTTAGCTCGTGTCGCGCGCTTTTCTAATACAGCCGACAGGACTCCTCGATTATCAAACTCTCCTCCCCGATGACCACGGGACAGAGACGCTTTGTGAATACGTTCTCTCAAATCTCTGTTTTGTAAATATGCCAATGTCGGTTGACCGCTCGTATTTAACAATGGAATAACGAACTGCCCTTCTAGCCCGCTCTCGGCTGCCTCTTCAGATGCTACATCAATCCGCGACTCACTCAGTCCGGCTAGCTCCTCACGTGAATCAACGACGATCGCAAGGTCATTAACCTCACTCAGAATATTTTGTCTAAACTCCGTCTCTAGCACAGCTATTTCCGCGTTGAGCGCTTTCAACCTCTCTTGTTGATCTAAGTCTAACGCTGCTCCAGCTCTGACAAAATCTTTGTACGTCTTACTCAGCAACCTAATTGATTCATCATTAATACCTAGCGTGTTTCGCCTTTCATATAAATCACTAATCCGCTCAAACAACCGCCGATTGAGCATTATAGAATCCTCATAGCTCGCCAACTCTGGTGCAAGCCTCTGTTGAAGATTCAAAATTTCATCATTTGTATGAGCGCTAGACAATGCGAAAAAAACACTTGCGACAGAATTATAGAGTTGTCCGGATATCTCCAAGGCAACGATAGTATTCTCAAAAGTCGGCGCATTTGATTGTGACGCGATCATTTCAACTTCAGCCAAATGATTTTCTATACCCTGTTTAAACGCAGGTTCGTAGTGTTCATTCTTTATCTGATCAAACCTTGGATAACCGAGAGGTAAAGTACTGTCAGAAAAAAAAGGATTACTTTGTGCCATTGTTTTTCCCATAGTCGATTCTGTGTCCATCGAAAACAATTCGTCATCACTGGCCGTATTGGAGTCTGAACAACTTGCAAAAATCAAGAGCAGAAGAAAAAAGTGTATTTGTAATTTCATGTAAAGCCTGCGTTAGTAGAATGTGGTACGCTCAGAATAATCTTTGTAGTTGTGTAAAGAAACTGTTCTCACTTATCAAACCACCCTGTAAAGATACAGCGTATTAATCCTGGTACTTAACCTGAGAGAGTAATAGCACCATCGCTTCACGTGCAGTATTATTTTCAACTAAATAAATGAATCGCTTTTCGGGAGAAAGCTATTATGAAAAGTTCTAAAAACGCAAGCCTAGTGCTCAGCGCCCTGCTTCTCAGCAGCTTGGCCAACGCGCAGAGTGCGGTGGTGTTATACAACGAGCGTGTTGTAGAAGTTGATCATACTCTGCCTGATGCAACGGAGTTATGGGTAAAGCCGGAAGACTTAACCCGAATCAATGATTTTGTTCTGAAGCCCCAAGGGGCCTGTCTGGATGAACTATGCATTCCGGTCCTGCAAGATAGAGATAGTGATATGTTCGTCACTCGCTCGGACCAAGGGTGGTTCAACGTTTCTGGGCTCGCAGAAAAATTACAGCAAGCTTATATAACCGACTACAGCGACGGAGTTTGGAGCTTTGGTACAATGCCAGTTGAACGCCAGTCGTTTTTTAACGCCGGTGAAGCACCCGATTTTGAGCTACCGGATCGCGATGGAAATATTGTAAGGCTCTCAGATTTTCGAGGTAAGAAAGTACTGCTACTGACTTGGGCCTCTTGGTGAGGATGTCGTTTAGACGTGCCCGTGTGGCAGGCAATTTACGACGAACTCAAATCAGACACTTTTGAAATTATTTCCGTTGCACAAGACACTGGCGGAGAAGAAGCAGCCGGTGCGATCTTTGATAACGCGAACGTAACTTATACGTCGATTATCGATGTAAATCATCACATCAGCTCACTCTACAACCTGTTAAATGTGCCCTCGGGCGTTTGGATCGACGAAGCCGGAAAAATTGCGCGAATAAATGAAGGTACGTACGCAAAAACATATTTTGATGGTGCGTGGGGCACTGATAATTATGTACCAATCGTACGAGATTGGGTCGCAAATGGCGCAAAGAGCCGATACGTTTGGGATAGCGAGAAAGTGCAAGACAGTATTTTTCAGCGCACGCCTGAAGCAGAGATGGCTCAACCGGCCTTCCGACTCGGATCCTACTACTTCACCAACAATAATGATAAAAAAGCCGAACAGTACTGGACCTTAGCGCAAGAATTAGACCCAGATAGCTGGAACTATTTGCGCCAAGATTTGCAGTACGAAGATGGCGGCTCAGCTGGCCCAGAATGGAACGAAAGACGCGAGCGTATAGAGGGTGCTGGCGGATCTTATTACGCCCCTCTCGAAATCGATTAGTAAACTGGCCTTTTTTTATACCGAAAGTTTCGAAACCGGCACGGAATCCCTTCCTGTGCCGATTTCAAAATTAAAAAAATTGAGAGGCTTAGTCCAAAATTGGAGCGATGTTATTTAGAATGTTAGCTTCAATCCACCATTGACCACAAAGCCCTCTAAAGGCGCGTAGATATCAACAAATTCAGGCTTTGACACTGGTCCGCTAAAAATTGGAGAGTCACGAGTCTGGCGGGTATCACCAAAATTTTCAAAATTAAGAAACAACGAAAACTTGTCGGTAAAAATCTTTTCAGTCATCAAACCAAAAATCCAATAATCCGAACTTAACTTACCCGAGTTCAGAGTCTGCTGACCATAATAGTAAGCTTCGAGCCCCACACGAACATCATCTTCTCTTTCATAAACAAAGACCATATTTACTCGATCTTTAGGAATCAGAGGCGAATCGATCGACTGACGCCGCCAGTGCTCCTTTACATCGGCATGGGTGTAACCCAGAAAAAATTTATAATCATTCCAACGCCACACCGCGTTTATCTCTGTGCCACGGGTATCTATTGAGGGCAACGGCTGCTCAAACATGTAAGTCTCTTCATCTTTGGGAACCAGCACTAACGGATTATTTACTCTGGTGTAAAACAAAAGTAGATTAAGGTCGAACGATAGAAAATCATTTATCTGCCAAGCGCGATTTATATCCGCATTGAGCCCCGCCGAGCGCTCTTCAGAGAGCTCGGCCACTTGCAACGGCTGCAAACCCCGAAATTGGACGCGTTCCGCGTCCTCATAGAAAGGAGTCGGCAGTTTGTATCCAAGGCCTCCGCCAATACGGACTGCGGTGTCCTCAAAACCGGTATACAAAATTGAAATTCTGGGAAGAATAAATTCACCGTAATCACTGTCATAATCAATACGCAGGCCCGCTTCAACTCCCCAAGCCTCTGACAGCGATCTTGTGCCTTGTGCAAATACTCCCAACGTCTTTTGATCATAATCGAGCGAAGTCGCTGAAGCGCCCGAATCTTGATCAAATTTTTCAGTCCATAGGTTCATCCCAAAAACCCAGTCATTTATATTCGACCCACCCAATAAGTGTGCCTCCCAAAAACTCGAGAGTTGAGTGCCACTGAATTCAAAATCCGGAATTAACAATTCACGCGTGAAACGGCTGATGCTGTTCCTGATTACTAACTCGTTTCCCGAATCTAATGTGCGCGAATAGTCGAGTTGAGTAGAGAAACGGAGTGTTGTACTGTCTTCAAAGTAGGCAGGTTGCGATCGGTTTCCCAGAATATAGTCCATACTGCCGCCGAGTCTATCCTCTTTCACAACGCTCAAACCAAGCATTAATTCGCTACTATCACCATAGACGAACAACTTAGGGTTAAGGGTCCATCTCTCGAATTCGGGTATAGCACTCAAACCGATACCAGCAGGGTCAAATCCCTCGCTCACGTTGTAAGAAGCAAGTACTGTAGTTCCTAATGCATTATTACTCGTGCTGAAAAATGTACTCGCATCAAATCCGTCAGCCGATGTCGCATTGAGAATTACGGACAGTTCCGGTTGGTCACTCGGTCTCTTCGTAACGAGGTTTACGAGCCCTGCAATTGCTCCACCTCCATACAACGTTGAGCTGGCTCCCTTTACAACCTCAACCTGCCTTAAGTCCAAAGGCGCAATTTGAAGCAGACTAAGACCACCAGAGAAACCATTGTAGAGGGGCATTCCATCGCGTAATAGCTGAGTGTATCTCCCATCCAGTCCCTGCATACGGATTGTTGAGTTGAAGCTCGTCGCCGAGGTTTGCTGAACATAAATTCCGGTACTCTCATTGAGCAGCATGCGAACATCGCCTGGCTTCATATTAGTCTTTTCGTTAATCTCTTCACCGCCGAGTACTTCTACACGGGTCGGCAAGTCGGCGAAGCTGCGTTTACCCCGAGTAGAGGTAACCAAAATTTCTTCGACCTCTTCGTCTTTAGCAACCGCCACTTCCAAAAAAAACAATGAAGCAGTTATGCACAACATTACAAAAAAATGGAAGCTGATTCTTTGGTAAGAGTCTGAATAGTTCATTAAATTTTATAATTGCTTTTCTCAAGTTTGAGGTGATGAGATGCCCTGAAGTCAGCCCGCGAAACGTTACTACAAAAAACTTCGTGTTGCACTATACAAAATATTGCCCGGGTCTGCTGGCGGAGCGCTACAAAAATAACGAGCCGTTCCCAAATTGATCTAACAACAAGAACACTTGATGCAACCTCAGAACAACTTTATTTTCCATCATGATGCCATTGAAGCCTGAGGCACGATTCAAAGGATTAAACCTCAAAACCCCTCTCTATATTTGATTTTAAGCAAGCCGTGATAGATGTTTCCGAGCCTGAATCAAGACTTTAATACATTTTTTAGGTACTCAAACCATTCCACCTAAACCACAGGCTGCTTCTTTGAGAACTTTATCGCTTCGAGATTGTTCTAGGCCGCAAAAACTGGGCGCTTCAACCGAATATTCTGTTGTTTAGATCAACATAAACTCAACAAAAGGGCTCAAAATAAGCGAAATATGTCTTAAATATCAATAAATACCGACAGATTTATGTGCGAATAGCTTTTGTCTGAACTACTTTGTTAGTGTATAACTAGCGTAAATCAAAGAGCGAGACCGATCATGGCTAAGAAAAATACAATCCGATTCGGAGATTATGTTCAGGCGATGGCGGTGGATACCCAAAGGGTTCCATTCCAAGAATTAATGCCAGAACCACTGTTTGACCGCCACGGCCGAGAACACCCTCAGCCCGTTCCCAAGATGAAACTGGGCGGCGGTGACGTAGTTAAAGTGCTTCAGCCCTACCTTTCGACGCGATTCATTGATCAAGCCCGTGCAGTCGTTCCCCTCGCGCTTTATCTGGCACTCTTTCAGTACATCGTACTTAAAACTCCGGTTATCGACGCATCAATCGTCGCAGGCGGTCTTTTCGCTGTTATGGTCGGGCTTATGATGTTTATGGAAGGCTTGAAGCTCGGTCTAATGCCTTTCGGAGAGGTAATTGGCAATACATTGCCCCGCAAATTACCGTTGCCGGGCGTTCTTTTTATTGCATTCCTGCTTGGCATTGGTGTGACGTTCGCTGAGCCGGCAATTGGGGCACTTCAAGTTGCAGGCTCGCTCGTTGACCCAGAGCAGGCTCCTTATCTCTTCACCCTCCTAAATGACAGGTCTGGGACAACCGTTTTACTTGTTGGCTTAGGCGTGGGCTTGGCCGCTGTTCTTGGCACCGTCCGGTTTCTCCGGGGGTGGAGCTTGAAACCGCTAATCTTTATGAGTCTCACACCCACATTAGTCCTGAGCATAATAGCGTTAAACAACCCAGACCTTACTACAATCGTCGGTCTTGCCTGGGATTGTGGTGCAGTTACGACTGGGCCGGTGACTGTTCCACTAGTACTCGCTCTTGGGATAGGCGTAGCCTCCGCCGCCGGTAAAGGTGCGGACTCATCCTTATCCGGCTTTGGAATCGTCACGCTAGCCTCAGTCTTCCCAATTCTTGGTGTCTTGTGCCTTAGCTTTTACACAGCATACACAGTCCCTACCGAAGAAATTATTGCCCGAGCCGCAGAAATTAAACTTGCAGCTCAGATGGCCGCAAGCCAACCAGCCTGGTTCGAAGTTACTCCATGGACTGAAATTACGCTTGGCGTCCGCGCAATTGTACCTTTGGTCATTTTCTTAGCAATCATCTTATTTGTCGTGTTACGCGAAAAAATGAAAAACGCTTTCATTACAAATTACGGCATAGTTCTGGCGGTTGTTGGGATGTGTATCTTTAACATCGGACTTACCTACGGACTTGCAAAACTTGGTGACCAGTCTGGAGGTCTGATTGCTGGAGCGTTCACATCGATCGACGCCATAACTGAGAGTCCGCTTTACAGTGCATCTGTCGGTATCGGTATTGCCGGACTTTTTGCTTGGGTTTTAGGGTTCGGATCAACACTAGCTGAACCGGCATTAAACGCCCTTGGAATGACTGTACAGAATTTGACAAATGGAGCTTTTAAAAAATCAATGCTTATGGGAGCCGTTGCCTTTGGTGTGGCAGTCGGCATTATGCTGGGAGTGCTAAAATTAATCTTTGATTTTCATATCATGTATATTTTAATCCCAGGTTATTCTCTCGGCTTAATATTAACTTTGTTTTCAACTGAAGAGTTTGTCAATGTTGGATGGGATTCTGCCGGAGTAACAACTGGCCCAGTAACCGTTCCCCTTGTGCTAGCAATGGGACTTGGTTTTGGTAATGCATTGGGTTCGGTAGAAGGTTTTGGCATTTTATCTGCTGCCTCTATTTGTCCTATCGTAGCGGTCTTGACCCTTGGGTTATATGTCCAGTTTAAGGTTAAAAGAGAAGAGCGCAGACTAGCGAAAGAACTCGCACAAGAAGGGGAATTGGCATGAAACGATCATTTACTACCTTAACTGAGGCGACGCTTATTACTGCTGTAGTTCAGAGCGGTTACGGAGAAATAATCACAGATGCGTTGCTTGAAGTCGGCATTCAAGGGTCTACGATTCACGCTGCGATGGGCGTTGGTATTCGCGAACGTTTGGGAGCTCTCGGTGTAGCCGTTGATGCTGAACGTGAAGTTGTTACTGTAATGGTATCGAGCGATGAAGTTGACCGGATTTTTGAAAGAATTTTCTTAGCTGCTAAGCTCGACGTTCCTGGAATGGGTTTCATGTACGCAACACCACTGCTGCAAGCGGCCACATATGTGCCTCCATCAATCCTATCGAAGTATGTCGGTTAAGATTATGACCTTACCCATCTCAAAACTTGATATTGAAAAGCACTACCTCGATTACACGTGGCTTATATCAGGCGTGTTATACGAAGGTGGTACCGACTTATTGATTCCTGAACTAATGAAAAGAGGAATTAATGAAGCGCATTTTTATAATGTAGCGGGATCCCCAATAGGTAGGAAAGCAGTCGCAGGGGTCGCAGACTCATTTGACGTTGAGCAATTCCATGTCGTCGTCTCGGCCGACCAAGCTGAGAATGTCTTTGATTTTATATATCGCACATGCAATTTATCGCAGCCAAATAAGGGATTTATTAACATGAACAAGTTGTCTCGCTCGACACAGCTTGATCTGCCAGATTTAAACGACACCGACACCGAAACTGAAGAGATGTCCGACTAACTATCAGGTGAAATTATGACCAATCAACACGATGTAGAATTAGTAGCAGAAAATAAAATTGGAATTCAGAAGAATAAGCGGCGAATTTTTGAACTCGAAGCTGAGGTCTCAACAACATACGCGGAACTTATGCTACTGCTTGCTGATATTGAGGAAAATCGCGCGCTGTTGACAAGAAACTTTACCTCGTCTTTCAATGGAAATCGGGCGATAGCGGTCGATAATGTTGACGATTTGTTTCGTTCACGACTAATAATGATTGATTCCCTTGAGCCTAAGACTGACGTCGAGGCTAACTTTCAAACCATGTTTTCTAATATGACAAAGATCGATCAACTAGAAAATAGAGCTAACTTAAACGGGAAGCTTGGCGAAATCATAAGCAGAGTGCAGGAAGTCAATGTGATGCTGCAATCTATCAACACATTGATAGGTGATTCTAACGAAAGTGTAGTTGAGCAAACCGACACAATGATCTCTGAGAATGCTGCCTGGGTTGACGGTGAATTAAATAGCAAAATGAACGCTGCAGCAGCCAGTGCAAACAAGCAGGGCGTAAGCGCAAACCTGGAGCGACTCGAGAAGTTAATTGAAAAATCACACGTGGCTGAAGAGGAAGCCACAGCTATTTTAAAGCGCGTGGGCTCAGTGACTAAGGGTATACTTGAATCTGGAGAGGATATTTCCAGGCGCCGTGACGCCATTCAAGCTGATCGTGAGAGAGTTATAGCCAACCAGAGGCGCACCGCTGATATGATTATCAAAGCATAATTGAATCGTTTCGTCTTGTTGGTGCGGATTCAACATGGGCGCTCAAGGGCGCCCTTT
>Ga0228650_1000420_pt1 | contig 15582 bp, 15 predicted proteins | sample 62DmetaG_FD_183171 | JGI IMG/M metagenome (GOLD analysis project Ga0228650, IMG submission 183171) | Seawater microbial communities from Monterey Bay, California, United States - 62D | ecosystem: Environmental > Aquatic > Marine > Coastal | place: USA: California | collected 2016-10-28
ATTACAATTGTAACAATTGGATAAAATGAAATAAGTCGTAATTTTGTACCATGAAACGCGTCGTTGTCGGATTATCAGGTGGAGTTGACTCCAGTGTAACAGCATACTTGTTGAAAGAGCAAGGTTATGAGGTTATCGGCATGTTCATGAAAAATTGGCATGACGAAACAGTTACGCTTTCAGACGACTGTCCTTGGATTGACGATTCAAACGATGCTCTTCTAATTGCCCAGCAACTGGATATTCCGTTTCAAGTAATTGATCTAAGTAAAGAATACAAGGAGCGTATCGTTGATTACATGTTCAACGAATACCAAGCGGGAAGAACACCCAATCCAGACGTTCTTTGCAATCGAGAAATTAAATTCGATGTTTTTCTAAATGCCGCAAAGGATCTGGGAGCTGATTATGTGGCTACAGGTCACTATTGCAGAAAGTTAGAGCATTCTGATGGAAGCTTTGGTTTAATTCAAGGAAAGGACCCAAATAAGGATCAATCTTATTTTCTTTGCCAATTAAGTCAGGAGCAACTCGGAATGGCATTGTTTCCCATTGGCGAATTACTTAAGTCTGAGGTACGTTCGATTGCAGAAAAGGCAGGATTACACACAGCAGATAAAAAGGACTCCCAAGGGCTTTGTTTTGTCGGGAAAATTAGTCTCCCACAATTCCTGCAACAAAAATTATCTCCACTTCGAGGCGACATCGTAGAAATTCCTGCGACTTTGCCGACATACAAAGCATACGATAGGATACCTGTGCAACAGGAATATATTGAACAACTCGCTGCACCCTTTTCTTATACTCAAGACCAAGGAGAGGTTGTTACGCAACATCAAGGCGCCCATTATTATACGATTGGTCAGAGAAAGGGACTTCACATCGGCGGCAGACCAAACCCTTCTTTTGTCATTGATACTGATGTTACCACCAATACAGTTTACTCAGGTCAAAACGACGACCATCCTGGGCTCAATAGATGGGCTTTAAAAATCAAACAAGAAGACATGCACTTCGTGAGTTCCCGATTCACAAGCGATCTATTGAACAACAAAGAAATAGATGTAAGAATTCGCTACAGACAGGCACTGCAAAAATGCACTGTGCACAATATAGCTGGTGATACCTTTGTTTTATTCAAAGAAAAACAACGCGGAATTACACCAGGACAGTTTGCAGCATTTTATATCGATAAAGAATTGATCGCTTCTGGTGTAATTCTTCATTAACTACTTTGGCGTATAGCTTTTAAAGCTGCCATCATTGAAAAAGATCAATATTCGATCAATCTCTCCTTCTCCATCAACTCTCTTGTGCATTGCAACCTGCTGGTGATCTGACGACGGTTTGGTCGGAAGATCTTTTCCGTCTCTAGTTTCCCCTGTAATTAACCAAGAAGCGTTAACATTAGGATATGTAGAAATGATTTTTGATAAAAAGTCTAAGCTGGGCTTATTTCGACCGCTCAAAACATGACTCAAATTGGATCGTTTTACATCGATCTTTACAGCAAACTCTGATGCAGTTAGCTTATTTGATTTAATAATTAATTGAATCCGGTCGTGAATTAACATTTGTAAACTATATCTTTTAATACAAATGTAACAATAGTTTACAAAAAAAGCCCCAACACAAGGTGTTCGGGCTCACTATTTTTTTAATGATGTTCTAATTCATGGAAAAGAAAACCTGAGATCGCTCCTCCTCAGAAACATTCTCTCCTCTCCTCACCTTATCCATTAGTCTTGCAACTTCAAATACTGAAAGTGTACTTTCTACTCCTGCACTTTTGTGCTTTAGCAACTTGAATTTTGCTGCTTTAATTGTGTTCGTTGTCATATCTATAGTGTTAAATCTCATCTTGTTCTTAATATGCATTACAGAATTATTTAACGGCACTACCGATAGAAATGTTACAAAAAATTAAAAAAAAATAGTAATTGTTACAATTATGCAGTCAATACACTTCCAGCCACACAACACAACCATCTGTAAGACAGTTATTTATAGATTAATATACTTATGTAAAGTATAACGCTATTTTTTTATCAATGGATGAATTAAGCCTTCCAATCCATTAATTTTTAACTCAAGAATGAGTTCCATTTGATTGCCTAGCTTTCCCTTTGGAAATCCTTTGTTCTTGTACCAAATCAAATAGGCCTCTGGTAAATGAATTAAATAACGTCCCTGGTATTTGCCATAAGGCATTTTCATATTTGCAAGCTGAATCAATTCATGCTGATTGTTTTGACCCATCGCAAGCTATCTTTTATTTGATAGGAATCAACTGCAAAGTACTCATCAAGAAGCCCCAATACTTCTGAACAGATGAGATTTGGCACTTTTCATCAGGAGAATGAGCTGCACGAATATTTGGTCCAAATGAAATCATATCGACCTTAGGCAAATGCTTGGACAAGATACCACACTCTAGACCTGCATGACAGGCTTTAATTTTCGGCTTTTCATTGAATGAATCCTCGTAAAGACGTGACATCAGTTTGAGAATCTCAGAATTTGGATTGGGCTGCCAGCCAGGATAATCGCCCGATTGAACAACACCACACCCCATCATCTCAAAAGGCCCTCTCACGGTATTCGCAACGTCATCTTTTGAACTCTCTACACTGCTGCGTTGTAATGACTGTGTTGAAAATTCTCCTTCAGAAACAACCACACGAGCCAAACTTGAAGACGCTTCAACAAGTCCCTCAATATCTGGACTCATCCGAAAAACACCGTTATGAACCGCATAAATGGTTTTAATAATTTTCAACTTTTCTTCTTGCGGCACAGCCTTTGCCTCTGAAACTGCATCTGTAACCTCAATGGAAAGTTCTTCCTCTATGGAAGCATATTCCAACTTAATAGTCCCAGCAATTCGGTTGAACTCAGATGTAAATAGTTCAGACTTTTCTCGATCGATAGCGACTACCGCCAGCGACTCTCGAGGAATTGCATTGCGCAAACTACCACCATCAATAGACACCAACTGGAACTCTATCATCGATAATAGATGGTAAAGTACACGATTCATCATTTTGTTCGCATTGCCTCTTCCCTTATTAATATCCATCCCGGAATGTCCTCCAAGAAGACCACGAATAGAAATTGATAAATATTGAGAATTTGGAGCAACAGGAACCTGTGTGTAGCGATAAGTGGTATTTGTATCTATACCTCCTGCACATCCAACTGACAATTCATCGTCATCCTCAGTGTCTAAATTAAGAAGTATTTCTCCTGAAAAATTAGATGCATCCAAATGAATCGCCCCCGTCATACCCGTTTCCTCATCAATTGTAAACATTGCTTCAATTGGCGGATGATCAATCGAATTAGACGAAAGGACAGCCATTATCGAAGCTACCCCAATCCCATTGTCAGCACCAAGAGTAGTGCCATTTGCAGTTACCCAATCTCCAGATACAATCATGTCAATACCTTGAGAATCAAAATCAAAATCTGTGTTCGAATTCTTCTGATGTACCATATCAAGATGCGATTGCATAATAATGGTCTTTCGATTCTCCATCCCAATGCTTGCAGGCTTTTTAATGATTACATTACCAATGGAATCTTTGATTGTCTCCAATCCCAATGAATTTCCAAAATCCATCATAAACTGAATTACTCGTTCCTCTTTTTTTGACCCACGCGGAACGGCGTTTAAATCGGCAAAGTGTCCCCACATTGATTTTGGCTCTAAATCCCTTACATTCATTTCTCAATCTTATTTGTCGAACTGATACACGCGTTCGATGTACATTTTTTCAACTTTCGCTCTCGCCCAAGGTGTTTTTCTCAAAAACTTCAAACTGCTCTTTACGCTCGGATCATTTTTGAAACAATTGATATTCACAAGGTATGCCATATGTTCCCAACCTATGCGGTCCACACACTGTTTTACTATAAACTCTAGCGACTTCCCGTGCAAAGGATCATTTGACTCCATCATTATTTTACCAATTTCTTGTAACGAATACGTTTTGGACCTGAATCGCCCATTCGCTTTTTTCTATTTTCTTCATACTCTGTGTAAGAGCCTTCAAACCAATATACCTCTGAGTTGCCTTCAAAAGCCAAGATATGTGTGCAAATTCTATCCAAAAACCATCTGTCGTGTGAAATAACAACAGCACATCCTGCAAAGTTCTGAATTCCCTCTTCTAATGCGCGAAGTGTGTTTACATCAATATCGTTCGTTGGCTCATCAAGCAACAATACATTTGCTTCAGTTTTTAGTGTCATGGCCAAATGCAAGCGGTTTCGCTCTCCACCTGAAAGTACACCTACCTTCTTGTTTTGATCCGAACCATTGAAATTAAATTTCGACAAATAGGCCCTTGAATTAATTTTCTGTTCACCAACTTCTACATATTCCAATCCGTTTGAAACAACATCAAAAACAGTCTTGTCTGGGTGAATGTCCTCGTGCGTCTGGTCGACATATCCAATCTTCACAGTATCCCCGACCTTAAACGCACCGCCATCAGGCTGAAGCTCATCCATGATCATCTTAAAAATGGTTGTTTTTCCTGCTCCGTTAGGACCAATGATACCAACAATTCCTGCTGGTGGCAATTTGAAATTTAAATCAGAATACAATAGCTTCTCATCAAATCCTTTTGAAACATGCTCCGCATCGATGACATTACTCCCCAAACGCGGCCCATTGGGAATTGGAAGCTCCAAAATTGCATCCTTTGCGTTGGAGTCTTCGGACAACATTTTATCGTAATTTGCAATACGAGCTTTGTTCTTGGCATGACGGCCTTTCGGATTCATACGAACCCATTCAAGCTCACGTGCAAGTATTTTTTGTCGCTTCGACTCTTGTTTTTCCTCCTCTTTCAGACGCTTTCCTTTTTGCTCCAACCATGAGGTGTAATTGCCTTTCCATGGAATCCCCTCTCCTCTATCAAGTTCGAGTATCCATCCCGCTACATTATCAAGGAAGTAGCGGTCATGCGTAACGGCAATCACGGTTCCCTTGTATTGCTGTAAATGTTGTTCCAACCATTCTATCGACTCTGCATCCAAATGGTTTGTTGGCTCATCCAAAAGCAAAATATCTGGATTTTGGAGTAACAAACGGCACAATGCCACACGTCTTCTTTCTCCTCCTGATAGCGTTTCTATAACTTGTTCATCAGGCGGACAGCGCAATGCATCCATTGCACGATCCAACTTCGCATCAAGCTCCCAAGCATCCAATGAATCAAGAATATCTTGCACCTCCCCTTGGCGCGCAATCAGCTTGTCCATCTTGTCTGGATCATTCATGATATCTTCATCCATGAATGAATTGTTTATGTCTTCGAACTCTTTTAATGCATCCACTGTCTCCTGAACGCCCTCCATAACGATCTGTTTGACCGTTTTAGACTCATCCAACTCTGGCTCCTGCGCCAAATACCCGACGGAATAGCCCTCTGAAAAAACAACTTCACCACGATAGGCGTCATCCAAACCTGCAATAATTTTCATTACTGTCGATTTACCAGAACCATTTAGTCCTATAATACCAATTTTCGCACCGTAGAAAAATGAAAGGTAAATGTTCTTTATAATTTGTTTTCCTTGCGGCGTATCTTTGGACACACCAACCATTGAAAATATTATCTTTTTGTCGTCTGACATAGCTATTAAAAATGAATTTTACCAAAGGTAACAAATGAATAAGTGAGAGCGGTAACTTTCTTAAAGATATCTTTCTCAAAAACGACAGTTTGCTCGTGTTCTTTGTGTTTATAATCTCAAAATATTTCAAAAATAAAAACAGAATAAAATCGTATCTGCCAACAAATTCATTATTAAAATCAAATTAATTACTTTTATTTCATCGCTCAACATTAAAATAAATGAAATTTCCAATTTGTTTTTTGCTCATTGCTACGATCTTATTTTCCTGTGAAAAGGGAAAAGCAGACTTTACGCTGAAAGGCACGATTACAGATGAAACATTTGGCGGCTCACTAGTTGGAGCAACTATTGCACTCTATGAAGTTGAGGCTGGAACAACGAATAACGCATTGATTGGAGCATCTACTATCCAATCAGATGGTACCTATTCCTTTACATTTCCGCGAAATATGGTAGAATCCTATTTGCTCACGGTTAGAAAAAGCAATTATTTTGAAAAAGATTTTAGCATTCCATTTTCTGGGATGACCATTGAGGAGGACAATGTAAGGGACTACGCAACAACTGCAAAATCTTGGGCACGTTTGCGTTTTATCACCTCAAACCCGAATGCTGAATTGCGATATACAAAGCAAGAAGGAAAAACCGATTGTCCCAATTGTTGCGACGACAACGAACAATACCTCTATGGAATTACGGATTTAGAATTGATCTGTCCAAACGATGGAAACACCCTTTACTCGTACAATTACTCGATAATTGGATCAGGAATAAACGGAATTAAAAGTGCAACAACCACGGCTTTTGATACGGTAAATATTGTACTGAATTATTGACACAAGGCCTAAATCAAAGTAGGTTAAAATGCACAGCTCATCTGTTGATTAAAGTCACTAAAATCAACGCAAAGAACATACCTACTCATCTTCAAGATTCGCTCTGAGCTTCTGGCGAAGTTGACGGATATAGGTCTCATAAATGTACTTGTAATAGTTTGGTGTGCTTTTGGTAATGCACTTTGTGTAGAGTTTCAATCGATGCTCAAAGTGATCAGACAACATCTCCATAAGTTCAAGACCATGAAAATAATCTTCAGCAACATTCATAATAGCTTCATAATGATTCTCAAGCGACTGATCCACAGCCACTTTTCCTTTGTACCCATTATCAATACAGTCGTAATACACCTCTTTAATATTGAATGCATCTAAGGTACCAAGATGGTCTTCAAATACTTCTTTTGATTTTTTGTTGAACTCGAATTCAACTTCAAACTCTAGGTCCTCAGCCTCGCTCAAGCGCGATTCTAAAAATCGGTCAGGAAAACGAAATGCATCCTGCCAGTTAAGGTAATCTTGCCAGAGACCGAATCGACGGACATTATTGCCTAAGTCGATTAACTTAAACCTGTCTTTGTTTGGCAGACGACGTGATCCGCGACCAATCATCTGATGGTAGAGTGTTAAAGAACGAGTTGCTCTATTTAAAATTATAGTTTCGACTGTTGGTTCGTCAAATCCTGTCGTCAAAATTCCAACAGACGTCAGAATTGCATCTGGAGTAACTTTGAACCATCGAAGTACTTCTTTTCTATCTTTATCACTGAAGGTAGAATCCAAGTGCCGAATTGGGTAGCCTCTCTTTTTAAACGTTTCCTCAACACGCATGGACGTATCAATTCCTGAGTTAAAGATCAACGTTTTGTTACCAACAGCAACTTCCTCATAAGCAAAAAGTAATTTTTCTTGCATGAAATAATTACCATAGACCACATCTGAACTATTGACCGTAAAATCACCATTCGACCCAATTTTCAAACCGTGCAAATTCACATCGTAAGTATACGACTCAGCATCAGCTAGATATCCACCTTCAATTAAAGAAGAAATACTCTCTCCAACAAACAATCGGTTGTAGTTGTCATTGAGCGGAAGTGCTTTGTTACTGCTGAGGGGTGTTGCGGTTACTCCTAAAATATTCGCATTCCCATAAAACTGAAAAATTTTTCTAAAGCTATTGTAATGGGCCTCATCAACAATAACAAGACCGACATCTTTAATGAAATTTTCATCATCATTGAGTCGGTTATTCAACGTTTCCACCATCGCAATGAAGCATTGGAATTCGTTTTGATCTCCAATTTCTTTGACCTCACTATTGATTACTTTGTTATTGACACCTATGGCAGAAAGTTGTTTTGATGTTTGCACAGAAAGTTCTATTCGATGCGTTAAGATCAATACCTTTTCGTTGAAGTCAGCTATATATTTCTTCGTTATTTCGGAAAAAATCACTGTTTTCCCGCCTCCAGTGGGCAATTGAAATAATAGATTAAAATCTTTTCCTTCAGAAGAAATTTCTTTCAGAATTTGATCTACCGATTCTTTTTGGAATGGATAAAGTGTTTTCGCTTCGTATAAACCTGTATCTAGCATATTTTACTTTGAAAAAAAAGCAGCTACAAAGCTAGTGTTCTTTTGATCAAATACAAATTAGTTGGGCATCAAATACTGTTAAAATTCTTGTAATCCTAAAGATTTCAATTTTGAATGGTCGAAACATCACAAATAGCTTTCTTATTATTAATTTTGAGTGAACCAAAAAATACAATTTACAATACAATCAAAATATGAGTGAAATCGAAACTATAAAATGTTTAATTATTGGATCCGGTCCAGCTGGATACACGGCAGCTATTTATGCAGCACGTGCAGAAATGGCTCCAGTGCTTTATCAAGGAATGCAACCAGGAGGACAATTAACAACAACCAATGAAGTAGAAAACTTCCCGGGGTATGCTGACGGTGTAACTGGGCCTGAAATGATGATTCAATTAGAAGCTCAAGCGAAACGATTTGACACAGACGTCCGTTTTGGATTCATCACGAAAGTTGATTTTTCAGGTGACATTCATAAATGTTGGGCAGACGATGGAAAAGAAATCCATGCAGAAACTGTAATCATTTCAACTGGAGCATCTGCGAAATACCTTGGACTTGAAAGCGAACAAAAATACCTCAAGCTCGGCGGTGGAGTCTCTGCATGCGCCGTTTGTGATGGTTTCTTTTACCGTGGACAAGAAACGGTAATTGTTGGCGCCGGTGATTCAGCATGTGAAGAAGCACATTACTTATCCAAACTCTGTACAAAGGTGACGATGCTCGTGCGTCGAGATGAATTTAGAGCTTCTAAAATTATGGCTGAACGGGTAAAGGGCACTGAAAACATTGAAATTTTATTTAACACTGAGACTGAGGAGGTTCTGGGAGACGGACAAGTTGTGAGTGGTGTGCGTGTCAAGAACAAGAAAACAGGCGACACAACAGAAATTCCTTGTACCGGATTCTTTGTCGCTATTGGACACAAACCAAATACAGATATCTTCTCAGACTACCTCAATCTTGATGAGACTGGATACATCAAGTATGAACAGCCAGGCACATCAAAAACGAATGTTCCTGGTGTATTTGTTGCTGGTGATGCTGCTGACAAAACGTACCGTCAAGCAATTACAGCTGCCGGAACTGGATGCATGGGGGCATTAGACGCTGAGCGCTATTTAGCAGCGAAAGGACATTAACAGATCTATAAGAAAAAGAACGCTTCGGGAAGTCGAGGCGTTTTTTTTTGAAATGAAACAGCTATTTGACCTTGTTCTCAAGCATTGGAACGAACTTAAAAACTCCAAAGTCCTCAATTTCAACCTCGTGCTCGGAGACTTTCGTAATTCGTTTCATCAACTGTTCCTCTCCCTCTCCGATAGGAATTACCATCACTCCTCCAACCTTCAACTGATTCAACAATTCTTCAGGAACATCTGGGGCTCCGCAAGTAATGATAATTTTATCAAAGGGAGCGAAAGAAGGCAAGCCCTTGTATCCATCACCAAAACTCAAACGGCAATTGTATTTCAAATGTCTTAAAATATTTTTAGCCTTCAAGTGCAATTCTTTATGACGTTCGATACTAAATACTTTTGCGCCCATTTCACAGAGAATCGAAGTTTGAAAGCCCGATCCCGTGCCTATTTCAAGAATAGACTCTCCTTTTTTTATATTCAATAACTCCGTTTGAAATGCAACCGTATATGGGTGACTTATGGTTTGTCCAGCGCCAATTTGAAAAGCAATATTCGAATACGCCTGCTCTGCAAAAACATTGTCCAGAAAGAAATGCCGAGGGACAACTTCAAAACACATTAAGACCTGCTGACTTTTTATTCCCTTTTCGGAGAGTTCTTTAATCAGCTGACGTCTCATCCCTTGGTATTTGTATGAATCCTGCATATGAACAAATTTACACTATCGAAAAGAATATTTCAAGGTGATTTTCAAACAACAAAGTGTTAGTTGTTTTTTTTAGCAATCTGAACTTAAAGCACATCTTTATAAACGATGTATTTTCGCGCTTTTTACTAAATTAGCAGTTCCTCATTTTGAAACATGGCCATATCAAAAAAAGAACTTGAATTTAATAGGAACGACGATACAATGCGTCTGAAAATTATCGATCTAAATCGAAAGCTTGATACAATTTATGAAGGTGGCGGGAAAAAGCGCATTGACAAACTACATTCAAAAGGAAAACGAACAGCACGAGAGCGAATTGAACTCCTACTCGATCCAAACACAGATCGAATTGAAATCGGTGCATTTGCAGGCTACGATATGTACAAGGAACATGGCGGATGTCCGGCGGGTGGCGTTGTAACTGTAATTGGATATGTTTCAGGTAAACAATGCATCATAGTTGCTAATGATGCAACGGTCAAGGCCGGTGCCTGGTTTCCAATTACTGGAAAGAAAAATCTAAGAGCGCAAGAAATTGCAATGGAAAATAAATTACCGATCATTTATTTGGTAGATTCCGCAGGAGTATTTCTTCCAATGCAAGATGAGATTTTTGCGGACAAAGAACACTTCGGTAGGATCTTTAGAAACAACGCAGTAATGAGTTCTATGGGAATTGTTCAAATTGCAGCTGTAATGGGTAGCTGTGTCGCAGGAGGCGCTTACCTTCCAATCATGTCCGATGAATCACTCATCGTTAACAAAACAGGAACAATTTTTCTTGCAGGGTCTTATTTGGTAAAAGCCGCGATTGGAGAAACGATCGACAATGAAACATTGGGTGGTGCAACGACACAGACTGAAATTTCAGGTGTTTGCGACTATAAAACTGAAACTGATGAAGATTGCTTAAAAACAATTCGCGAACTGATGGATCAGATTGGGCAACCCGATTCTGCAGGATTTGACCGCAAAGAATCAATTGCTCCCAAAAATGATTTGAAAAAACTTTATGGGATATTGCCTGAAGAGCGATCAAAACCATACGATGTAAAACACATCATCAAATGTTTGGTTGATGACTCTAAATTTACAGAATACAAGAGTAATTACGGAAAAACAATTGTCTGTGCTTACGCCCGTATCGATGGTTGGAGCGTCGGAATCGTAGCCAATCAGAGAGAAATAGTAAAGAATGCCAAGGGTGAGATGCAATTTGGAGGTGTTATCTACTCGGACTCAGCAGATAAAGCTTCGCGATTTATTATGAACTGCAATCAGAAAAACATACCGCTGGTATTCTTGCAAGATGTTACCGGCTTTATGGTAGGCTCTAAAAGTGAACACAACGGCATCATTAAAGACGGTGCCAAAATGGTTAATGCAATGGCCAATTCTGTCGTTCCCAAATTTACTGTCATACTAGGAAACTCATACGGGGCAGGAAATTACGCAATGTGCGGCAAAGCCTATGATCCGCGATTGATAGTTGGATGGCCAACTTCAGAAATTGCAGTCATGGGAGGCGCAGCCGCAGCAAAAGTACTCTTACAAATTGAAGTTGCCTCAATGAAGGCAAAGGGAGAAAAACTTACCCCCGAACGTGAAAAAGAACTGTACGATCAAATAAAAAGTCGCTATGACTCGCAAACCTCACCCTACTATGCCGCAAGCAAACTTTGGGTCGATGCAATTATCGATCCTGCAGAAACACGTACGGTGCTGTCTGTAGGAATCGAAATGGCAAATCACAAAAAAGCAGAAAAACCATATAACGTTGGAGTCATCCAAACTTAAAAATAACTACTATGCATTTAAATTGGCAAGTGAAACACTACCACGATCTCACACTCAATGAGTTTCACGATATAATCGCACTTCGACTCGACGTATTTGTCGTTGAGCAAGACTGCCCGTACCTGGATCTGGATGGAAAGGACAAAAAATGCTATCACCTCATATGCAGAGACGGAAAAGGTGATGTAATGGCAACCTCTCGGATTTTACCTCCAGGTATTTCATATGAACATACGGCAATTGGACGCGTAGTGATTAATAAAAAATACCGTGGTCAAGGAATTGGTCATGAAATGATGGAACGCTGTATTCAATTCAGTCAAAATGAATTTGGAAATTCACCTATAATTATTTCCGCCCAAAAGCACTTGGAGGAATACTACGGAAAACATCAATTCGTCTCAACTGGATCTGAATACCTTGAAGACGGAATTCCTCATGTAGAAATGAAGCGCTCACCACAATCATAAATTAGAAAAATGAAAAAAACATTAATTATCATCGGAATTGTTGCAACTACTGTAGGTTGTGGCGTCCTTCAAAAGAAATTGCTTAGAAATGAAAAAGCAACTATGGACGTGAGCTATATGGACAAATCCACTTTACCCCAAGACGACTTCTTTCAATTTGCGAATGGTACATGGGTAAAGAACAATCCTGTACCTCCTTCTGAATCTCGTTGGGGAAGCTTTAACGAATTGAATAAATACAATTTGGAAAAATTGACAACCCTACTCGAAGAATATGTATCAGCTGAGAGTGGAAATACATCGGATGAACAATTACTAGCAGATTACTATGCGTCATTTACCGACATGCAGAACCGAAATAATATTGGATATATACCCATCAAGGAGCAACTCGATCAAATAAGTAAAATTGCATCAAAAAAAGATATCGTTACAGTGGTCGCTGCACAACACAAAAAGGGAATCAACTCACTCTTCTACTTCGGCGTTCAGCAAGACATGAAAAATGTTTCAAGACACATTGCCAGCTTCAATCAAGGAGGAATTGGACTTCCAAATCGAGACTATTATCATGTGCCTGAAAAAATGGAAATTCATGAAGATTACATGCATTACATCATTTCTTTAATGAATATTATCGGTGAAAGAAATTCAAAGGAAATTGCACAGTCGATCTTAGATTTTGAAATCAACCTTTCTAAATCAATGCTCACACCGTCAGAGATGCGTATTCTTTCCAATCGGTACAAAGTATTAGGAATTGATGAAGCATGCGAATCGTTAGGAAGCTTTGACTTCAAGCACTACCTTTCCTTAGTTGGCATAAATAACATCGACTCACTAAATTTTTCTGGGAACAAACATGCGATGAATATTCGTAAAATGCTTGAAGAAGTTGATCTCGCATCCTGGAAGAATTACCTTCAATGGTGTACAATAAATCATTACTCGGGTCACCTCGATGAGAAAACCGCAAATGTAAACTTTGATTTCTACGGCCAAATTCTGAGCGGTAGAAAAGAGATGAAACCAATCAATGAACGTGCAATCAATGAGATTACACGAATGAATTTTGGTGAATTACTCGGAAAATCGTTCGTTGAAAAACACTATTCGGAATCAGCACAAACAAGAATAGACAAAATGGTTGATAACATCTTAGAGGCCTTTAGAGAGCGTATTAACGGCTTGGAATGGATGTCTGAGGAAACAAAAAAACAAGCACTCATAAAACTGAATGCCATTGACCGAAAACTTGGCTTCCCAGAGAAATGGAAAGATTACAGCCTACTTACCTTCAGAAAAGATACCTACGTAGAAAATTATACCAACGCAAACGCTTTTCGTTTTTACAAAAACATAAAAAAACTGAACGAACCCGTGGACGAAACAGAATGGGGAATGCCTGCACATATGGTCAATGCGTATTACCATCCGCTCCTAAATGAAATCGCATTTCCTGCAGGAATAATGCAGGCACCATTTTTTGATGATTCTTTTGAAGATGCGGTGAATTATGGCCGAATTGGTGTTGTAATTGGTCATGAATTGACACACGGATTTGACGATATGGGATCACAATATGGAGCAGATGGAACCTTGGAGAATTGGTGGACAAAAGAAGATCGAGAATCCTTTGACTTAAAGACCAGAACGTACGGTGAAACATTTGCACGGTTCTGCCCTATTGAAGGTCATTGTGTCAATCCCAAATTAACCATGGGTGAGAACATTGCAGATCTCGGTGGGCTGACATTGGCCTATTACGCCTATACGAAAACCGAGGAGTTTAAAGAAGGCAAAGCACGCAATGGATTTACACCTGCGCAACGTTTCTTTATCTCATTTGCGCAACTCTGGAAAATTAATTTCACAGATGCAGAATTGAAGAAACGCATTGCAACCGATCCGCACGCGCCCGGCATGTACCGGGTAAATGGACCATTGATGAATTGTCCCGAATTCTTTGAAACTTTTAATGTCAAAGAGGAAGATCCAATGCGCAATAGTGGCAAACAGCTTTCACGAATCTGGTAATCGCACTCGCCCTGCTTCTTCAAATTAAAAAAGCCCCAATATTGTTGGGGCTTTTTTTAATTTAAATGGATGAGTACAACATCCTTTTTACTTTTCTTTACCTCTATTGAACGACTGTAATTTAAAATCGCGTTGATCGTAGAAGCGCTAGGGCTAATTTTAACGTCCGTGCCAGGAACAATTGGGTATTTTTTCAACATAGGCAATACCGTTTATAAGTTCATTGATAAAACGAAATGCATTTCAAATTATTTTATCCGTACAAATAAAACTTTCAAATAATGCTCAAAAAAAGAAGTCATGGTTTTTAATAGGTCCCAGAATAACGTCGAATACCCCATTCCAATCCAAGCAGAAATACAAGCAAAAAAGCAATCCACTTCCAATCAATAAGGTCGTTGTAATTCGTTTCCTCATAGGAAATATTAACAATATCTTTTCGGTTTCCAATAACATCAATTAGGTTATTCAATTCTGCAATCTCATAAAATGATCCATTTGAATTTGCCGCGATCAGTTTCAGTAAATTGTGATTGGCAGATGTGGCGAGTGCCTCAAGAGACACGTCTTCAACAACAAACACACCACTTTTGGTGTATTGTTTACCATTAAATGTCGTCACCGCATTCCATTCGTATTTCCCAGCGCTTAGCCTACCCAAAGCCAAACGGTAGTCGCTGGTATTCTTCGCAAATACGTATGGAGACTCATTGCCCTGCATGTCCTTCAATGTGAAATTGATTTGTGGACTCGTAATTTGCTCCAAAGAAGAATTGTAAAATTCTGCGTTCAGCAGCAGCTCATCGCTAATCGTGAAACGTTTTGGAAAATTGATTCTCAATGGATCATTGTTTCGTTTCACAATGAGGTACTGTACCGACTTTTGAATCAACTCATTAAATCCATTATTGTTTTTAAGACGACCAAACTCAGAAACCTTCCAACTCCAAAGTCCTTCACCAACAAAAACACCAAACTTTCCAGCAGCATTTCGATCAAAGTAAAGTAGTGGATCTTTCTTTTCCACTGGACCTATTCGCTGCCCTAAAAGCACACTGCCTCCCTGTATTCTGGTGACACCAAATTGAACTTTCAGTGGCGGCGACAATTTAAGCAACTCGATAAGTTGATCAGATAGTTGAAAAAGGCTGAACCCATCTGATATATAGCTCTGCACCTCATCCAAACGATTCCCACCAGGAATACGAAGACCGATAGGAAGCTGATTGACATTTCCTCGCGAAGCCGCAGAGGTAATAAAATAAAAAATAGGAATTTTTTTCTCTTCGAACTTTTGAATCAAATCAGCGTGCATACTTTTTCCAGCGCCATGGAAAATA
>Ga0228650_1000425_pt1 | contig 15466 bp, 21 predicted proteins | sample 62DmetaG_FD_183171 | JGI IMG/M metagenome (GOLD analysis project Ga0228650, IMG submission 183171) | Seawater microbial communities from Monterey Bay, California, United States - 62D | ecosystem: Environmental > Aquatic > Marine > Coastal | place: USA: California | collected 2016-10-28
CCGTCATTTCCAGTCCATGTAGATAGGGCAAATCGAGTGTTCTTGCAGTCTTCATGTACAAACATTCGCGGAGTGTTTAAACAGTCAATTGGTTGCTCCTCATTGTAGTCCAGTAGGTCATTAATTAATGTGACTCCCTCCTCAATTCTTACACCCACACTTGGCTCAAAAAACATCTCCATATCTGCCATTTGGTCAATTAGGGTAGTCACCCCACTTTTTGTGGGTGTAGGAGATGATCCAAATCGACTATCCATTATACGGCAAAAAATTTCTTCGTCCCCTTCTTGATTTTTTATTTCTTGGTAGTACCTCGCCAAAGACCATCCAAAAGGTTGTTGGGCTAATCCCTTGTCACCATCGATTTTCTTCCCTGCTACCGCCCATTCTCCTACCATTCCGATGCCCTCAATAGGGTGCACTTGACTCGGAAATTCTCGATAAACATAACATTTATTATCTGGTGCGACTCTTACCCAGATCATTACCCAGTTTTTACCGTGCGATGGGTCAACGATCATATAATTTGTACCCTCTTTAGGTATCTGATCATTATTCACTAGGTGGTCACTCCCAAATCGCGGAAATTGCCCGCCAGACACTCGTGTCGGTAATCCATACGCACGAGTTAAAATTTTTGTCTTTGGATCGTGCTGAAGAGTTCGTTTTAATGCATCGTAATCATTATATTTATTCCATTCGGAATGAAAAAATACAATTCGTGCATTATCTTTTAACGGTTGCATAATTACTGGAACTTTTTCATTGGGCAACAACTCTGGATCAGCAGGAATACTTTTAATTGTCCTTGCCCCTTGCAAAAATTCACGAACCGTTGGTGTATAACCAGTCACTGGAGTGAATGAAATTAATAATCCACGATTTGGGTAAGAACCATCCATCCATTCTGGGTGCTTCTCGTTTACCACTGGACGGTTTGATCTTGTGGTCAACCGAAAACGCAAACTAGCAATAAAATCATGGGGACAAAGTTCATCTGCCCAGACCAAATCCCACTCAGACCCCTCTAAAATGCCACTTTCCAGACTTTGTGAGTAGTTACGAAAGAAAATTCGGCTACCATTCGGAGCAACGCAACAAGATTCAGTAAAACCACCCTTCTTTGAAAAAGTAAGATTGGTAACTTTGCCTTTTTTTGCCATCTTCCACTCACTGGGAAGATATTTCCAAATATATTGTTGTTGTTGCTCAACACTGGTACTCGCAGTGGTATGCATACAAAGCACATTTGCCTCTGGAATATCATTAATAACCTTTACTACTTTTTTACTGCAAAATTCGCTTTTACCAGACCTATTCCCTCCCATAATTAACATTTCATCAACTTTAGCAAACTCTTCATCTGCCATCTGCCAATGAGGTGGTTCTATGCCATGATGAAAAGGATCAGTTTTTTCGGCATGAATTAATTCCTCTCTCTGGAGCAAAAGTTCCATTGTTTTTTCTGCTCCCACTTCTTTTGCGAAATCCGCATCTGGAAGTTTGAAATAAGGGTGCGGTGTAGGGTGAAAACTCACTTTTTCTTTTTAGGTTTTGGCTTAGACTTTGGTTGGCTCATTTCTTTGATGACTTTCGCAAATATATTTTGTGGATTGCCCAGTCTAGCTTCCATTTTCTTTTGCTCATTTACTTGCTCCCATTGTTCGACAATTCGATCTGCTTCCTTGCTCATATTACCATTTTCCTCTCCATCTTGGGCATCGTCCAAGCATAACCCACACCCTACCACCAGTGGCGGGTGCTCGTGCCGTGACTTTCATCCCAGTTAAAAAATTCTTGTTACTTCTGACCCTCACATAAATTTCACCACAAATTAATAAATTCGGATTGAGTGGAATCTTAGTCACCACCATTTCTTGCGGTTCGTTTTCGTCCAGTGGTTCACTGATCTCAGAAACACTGATTTCACGCTTTAATTTTTCCCGCACCTCCTCCTCACCTTCCTCGTGATAAACAATCTTGTTTCCTACCTTTACGGTGGAACTAGTCGCAATCGTGCCGTCCATTCTCCATGCCCTTAAAACATTTCGATCAATTCCTAATTCTTCTGCTAATTCAATTTCCGATTTCATGGTCATGTGGTGGGTGAGTGATGTCTTGCGTGTCATACATCCATGCAAGTGTTAAAAAATAATCTAAATCTTCCATGTCTGCCATGCCTTGAAAAATTTGGTGTCAAAATAAACACAAGGCTCACGGTCACATGACCAGTTTCTCTTACTGGTACTCATGCCCCCCATCTTCACTTCAAACTCCTTTACTTGCCCAACATCAACCCAGTAATCACCATCAGTAAAGGCTACCCCAAGAAATGCCTTCAGATGAGAACTGGCTTGAAATTGACGCATCGTATTCCATTTTTTCAAGCTAATCATGTAGGTAGGATAACGCTCAAACTCATTATCCCTGCACTTCAATTCAATCCATGAAACAACCCCATCACCTCGTTTAATCGCATAGTCCAGAGTGTAAGTACTGGGTAGGTGCTCTAATTCAACCTTCCAGTAATCTTGTATCCTCTGTTTAAACAGTTCCTCGTTCTTTTTCGTTTCCTCAGTTTCCCTCGGTATAAAACTTGCCGTATCCATCATTTATCTCCCTCCACTAATTTTTTAAAATGCTCCCTTGCTTTCTCTTCACTCTTTGGCATATAAAACCAAATTTTTGCCCCACCCTCACTCCTACTCGGTAAGCATTCCCTCGGAGGATAAACTGCACCATTAGGAAACTTAGACTCTGGTAATTTCTTTATTTTGGCTACCATCCACCCAAATAAATCCCCACGCTGATTATTACGGTAAATCACAAAGTCCTTAACCCTCTCAAGCTGAACAAACGACATACCCCAACGGTCAAATTCTGTATCGAGCGGTTTCATCGTTTTGTAACATGAACGGTTTCCTTGTCCATTATTGACTTCTTCTCGGTTAACCTCTCAAGGATACCCTCTAAGTGTTCAATGTAGGATTGCTTTAACTGCTCCTTTAGTTCTGGTTGCTTGCACATCTTGATTGCCTTCACAAAATCTGCTCCTGCTTTCTTTTCGTTTTCTGTCATAATTTAATTTCTATCGATTTTCATAAACATAAACTTTTTTGCCTCTGGAAGCTGAGTAGACTCTAACACCCTCAAAACCTTTTCCATTGCTGACACATAAATTTGAGCGTGTTTACGACTTATACCTTTCTTTTTTAATTCAGAATATTTCCACATATGAAAGTTCTGATGTAACATTAGGTACAAGTATCGAGTCTCCTTTTTTGTTAATTTCTCAGTCACAATTTAAAATTAAAAATTTCTTGTAGCACTATCGGTTGCCGATAACGGAGTGACCACCCCCCCTACCCCCCCCCACCGTGTCATAAATGGGTGTGAGAGGACTATTAATCCTCGGTACACCCGCATAAACACTGGGCTTCAGCCTGTTACTCCCACATAATGCCACATAATGCACACATATAATAGGAGTGTTAATGGGTTCGTGCGGGTTGGAGTGGAACGAGGGATGCCGTGCAACCGATCTTTTATGGTTTAAAGGAGCAACAATCATCCTATTTGCCCTCTTTAACCCAATATATGGTAGATTAGACACATTTACCCCCTAACAACGGTAGGAACGGTGCTTGTTCTCGACTTCCATTCATTCCATCCCATCGTAACTGGTTTTCGCCTTGGAATGTCAGTCCTTACTGCAACTCCATTCTCAAAGTGACTCACTTGGGTATTATTCCAGAACCGCTCACTGGCACGAATGACCTCGTAGTAGAATTTGGTACTCATGTAATCATCTCCATTGTTCGATGTCCGCTCTTGTGGAACTAGTCCCTTATCCTTTTTGTTCATCAATGATCTCAGCCTCCTTTACTCGTTTCGGTAATATCTCAACCAACTGGTTAAACTGCTCTGGGTTCAAACCTCGCTTAGTGACCTCTATCCTTTGAGTTGGTTCACCTTGAATGTCTCGAATGGTGTTCATCAGTATTTGCAGTGATTGGCTTGCTTTAGCGATTGGCATATCATCAGCATTCCGAATGATTTGATTCACCATTTTCATGGAAGCCAATTTAGCCTTTGAGAGGAAATCTGCCTTAAATTGCTCATTGGGAAGTTCATCCAGTATCTTCCTTGCTTCTTCATCCGTTTTGGTAATGGATAGTGAATTATTAGTATCCATGTATGCTTGAACTAGGTCAGCACAAGCGTGTTCTAGGCTTGCCAGTCCCATTTGTTGAATCTTCTTATCTCGTGTCTTTGGTCTTCCCGCCATTACCAACCCTGTCGTTTAATTCGATCTAACTCGATGCGTTGAGTCTCATCCTCTGACTCCTCTGGTTCTTCCTCTGGGAGGTCACCAATGAGATCATATTCCACTTCATCTTCATCTGGATTCATGTGACTAAATACCCCACAATTAGTAGCGTAATGATGCACACTATGATAAATCCCCAATCTGTATAATCTTCCCAATTCATACTTTGAATACCTCCTGCTTTTCAGTGTTATTAAAAATGAAAACTTCACTAGTTTCCCTTAGCCTCTCCAAGAGTGCGTGACCTCTTCTCTTGTCCAGAAATAGACTAATTGCTTCCTTCGATTTCACTTGAGTAGTGATGAGATTTGGAAGCTTCCTTGCCATCCTTTGTTCAATGACCTCAAATAAGCCCTTCTGCGTTGTCTCAGTTAGCTTTTCAGCAAAGAGGTCATCTATCGCGAGAACTGGCACTGTAGTGACCTCTTTGAACCACTGGCGGTATTGTGTGCCTCTCTTCGCATCCACCAGTTCCGTGTGAAAGTCTCCTGCAAAGAATGCCTTGAATAAAATGCGTTGTTTGTGGAGTTGTTGAAGGAGCAAGCAAAGTGATCTTGTCTTGCCCTGCCGTGAATCCCCAAGCAAATACAACCCTTTCTTTCGATTTAAATCCCAAGTGAGGATATTTGCTAAGTTATCCTTCCCTGCCTTGGGTAAACGGTTTAATTCAGTCTCACGGTAAAACACTGGGATTAATTCATCAATAGGAGGCTGATACCCAACGGTAGTTAACTCGGTAGATTCACGCTCATGGTATTCATTGCAACAAGTATCGCACACTGCTACCTCATGATTGCCCCCAAAGAGTGGTTGATTAATAAGTTCCTCTGACCATCCAGAGTCTTCACCGCATTCACGGCATGGAATAATTGTTGTTGTTGTCATCATAGTTTAAAAATCGTCTTCAGTGAAATTACCGTTGGTTACGGTCACTGGTTTCGCTTCAAGTGTTTTCTTTCCAAAATACCACCCAACATACCCAGATGATATCGCCCTGTTTAAACGGTCAATGATACCGTCTAGTCCCTCGACTGCATAAATTGTCTCGAAATCGCGGAACGCTTGTTTTAGTTGAGAGTCCTTAATTGTCTTTCTCTTGGATTTGCAATAATTGCACCAGTCATCCCATGCCTCGCTCAAGGTTGGGTCACTTATTATTAATTTATATTTATTATTATTTAATATATATAATATATAAGGTGCACCTTGAGGACTCTGTATAGTACTACTGGTAGTACTACTGTTAGTACTATGGGTAGTACTACTCTCATTTTTCAGAACCTCTGCTCTGACCTCAATCTTGGGGATCATAGTACTATGGGTAGTACTACTTTTTTCAGCTATAGTACTACTGGTAGTACTACTTTCTTGAGGCACTATTGTTGGAGTAGTACTACCAGTAGTACTATGGGTAGTACTACCCAACAATAAGTCAGTCCTCCTTTTGTGCTCAATAATGCAGTGTTTTACTGCTTCATTAATGCTCAAACCGTAGTCCTTGCAGAGACTTTTTAAGTACTCTTCGAGGGTACTGGGAAGCCTCAAGACAGTCTTGTAGTCAGAATGGGACATCGTCCTCCTCTTCCTCACCGTACACCTCATTATCAATTGCATCTTGTACGGTTTCAGATGCATCAGTGCCATTATCTCTTACCTCAATGTTTTCTGCGGTTACTGGTTCACACCACTTAATGATTTTCTTGTAACCTCCTTTATCAGTACCCTCGACTGCCTTAAATGACTTCCCAACTAAAGCTTGAAATGACTCAAGATTGAGAGTCCAATCTACCTCATCCATTTTCTTAAAAGCGATTTCCTCAAAGTCTGGTGCAGTTGCACCAAAAGCATTAAATATCACCTCGGTTTTCCAGTGTGCCTTCTTAGTAAAAAACACGCTTTCATATATGACATCATCACCATCTCCAACTAACAATGAAATCCAACGGTTACCATTTTTAGTAACCTTTAAATTACCATCTTTATCTTCGAGGTAGATGTCGATTAAGTTATATTCCTTTTCCATATTTATTTGTTTTTTTGTATTGTGTGTGAGAAATTCACTCCCATCATTTTTGCGTAATTTTTCCCTGCCTTTTCAGCTTCAGTTTCAGTTCTTGCTTCAACTTCTAGGAGTTTTGAAATAACCTTCTTAAATGGTTTCTGAATTTGGCGGTATCCAATGATTTCCCATTTCTTTAAACCGTGCTCCGTGTTTGATTTGCGTGACATTACAAATTCCTTTCTTGCATATCGCCAAAGACCGCACCCGCGATTTTCCAGAACTTTTCAACCATTCCCTTTGGATCACCATCGGCAAAGTCTAATGTAACTTCAAAGTCACCCGCATGATGGTAACCAATAGCACTAGGGTTGGAGTAGAGGGGACTAAGTCCCGCCTTATCTACGATTGCGGAAATGTGGTTCTGCCTAGCATCCTCAATCTTAGCATCGATTTTATCTTGATCCTTAAGGTTTCCTACCTTCACATTTTCTGGCTTGAAAGCGGGTGCTTGTGCCTCAATCAATTCAATTGATTTTGGCTCAGTCTCAATGTCAAATCGAGTACACCTTTCGGATTTCACGAGTCCGTAAGTTTTCGCTTGAAAATGATAAATATCTGAGACCAATTGAACATCGTGACTAAGGTACTCAATTTGATCCTGTCGGTTCATCTGGTAAAAGAATTTACCGTTTCCAGATTTACCCTCTAAACCATATGCCTTAGCAAGGTTGTCCAAGGAAATCATTTCGCCAAATTTACCCATCCCATCAATTATCATGGTGTCACTGTAAACATCTGGGTAAAACTTGCCTTTACCTCTACCTAAGGGTGTAAGGTAATTAGGCACTTCAATGCCATTGTATGAACTCCATTTTATTAAATAGGGAATGTCAAAACCGATGATGTTATGCCCAACTAATTTACCCATTTTCTGCCCTCCATTGCGTAGCTTGAGCCACTAATGTTGATGGTTTCGTTTTCAGAAACTTTTCGTTCCTGTCTTCCTTGGCATCCTTGGGAATGTAACTAATTCCCATTGCCCAGTCTTCCAGTTTCAACTCCACTAGTTTATCTTGGCATCTTTCTGCCAACGATTTTGTTGGTATAGGTTTAGCCTTTGGTTTTGGTGTAGGTTTACTTAAAACACCATCTGTATCCTCCTCACTGACGAGGGCAAACACTGTAGCTAAAGCATATCTTTTTGCGTAAGTAATAGAGCAACCGTGTGCTTGGTTTGAGTTCATGCCTCGTGCCTCTTCGACAGGCATCGTGAAGTAACTCGGTTGTGTCCTTTGCCCACTCTTGTGGATAATAAAAGTCTCCACTGAAATGTGATTGTCAATATCGACATAACTTAGATTTTGCTCAAACCAGAGACCGTGCTTTGGTAGGACATTTCTCAAGATCGTAACGATCTGATCCAATCCTGCGTATCGGTAATTATGTCCCTTCGTGTCTTTGACTGGGTTCGTGAGTTCCGCTTGTGCCAAAATAATAGCAGGATAGATTTCCGAATAAGAAATCGTGTGATCGTGAATAATAGTTTTTTCATCCATTTTAATTTTGATTTAGTAGTTGTAGTAGATCGTCCAATCTGAGCGTAATCAGATTTTCAGAGTTGTTCTTTCGGTGGATTACGCAGGGTGGTTTCTCACCCTTTGAATCCGAAATTGCTTGTGTCATTGCTTGATACAAATTGAGCTTTTCTACCCTCTTCGCCTCGATGTGAAATGGAAATGTAGAGACCACATCTGGGTCACCATTTGCACCGCAGTACTGTTGTCCCCTGCGACTGGGAAATCCGTTTTCATTTAGGATGTGCGAAATCTCCCGCTCATACCTTGCCCCCTTTGCTCTACTATTTGTCATTGTTTTCGATCCTTTCTGCTAGGTCTGCGTACAAGTCACCTATGTAGTCAGTGAATTCCTCAACAGTACCCTTCCACTTGCCTCCAGTTTTAATTGTCAGTTCTCCCTCGGAATCAATACTTAATGAAAGATTGTCAACCGATAGAGTAGAAGTGGTTAACGGTATAGACACAGGTGTACCCTGCTTTTCTTTGATATAGATCAATTAGTTACCCAATACTTTCCACTACACCCTCAGATCGTTCTTGTGAGCGGTGAGATCACTATAGTACCTCTCGCACACTGCGACTGAGTTTCGGAGCGTTTTACTTGCGTGATATATACCCGCAGTGGTAGCCAACCTTGCTCCAAGGATTTTACGCAATCGGTGACAAGCTTTGTTGTCGGTGATACCTAAATCCTGCTTTAAGAATTTGACGAACCTCTTGTGCAATCTAAGTCCACCTTGGATTACAGTCTCATCATGGGAGGCAGATGAGAAGTGTTCGTACAGTTTAAGGGAAATACCAACCTTCTCCACATGATTGGTATTTTTTAATTTACTTCGCTTTGTAGCAAAAGGGAGCAACAGAAAGTGTTGCCCATTGAAAGTGGTAAAATCTCTACCCTTGACTTGGTAAATTTCCGATGCCCTTAATCCTGCACCAAAAGCCAAGAGGTAGATGTCGTAAAACACTGGATGTGCCTCTCGATTTGCCTCAAAGAAAGATATTATTCTTTCAACCTCATTGTCATCAGTCGTAAAAGGTTGGGACACCGTGGACTCTGCTATATAACTAATAAAATTCGCAAAGTGTCCAGTGTCCCAACCTTCCCTTTTGAACAACAACAAATTTCTTTTTGAGAAAAGTGATCGAATCTGCCTAATTTTGTGTGGCAGTCCGTATTTCTTAGCCCACTGTTCTGGCAAGGTTCTACCAGTGTGATCAGTGTCTAAGAATGTTTCAGTAGATTCATCTAGTGACCTACCTTCTCTCTTATAAAGGTCTTTTAAGTGGCTTGCTGACTTTTTGCGAGTGGCTAATGCACCACCACACTCATCATTCTCAATAATCCAATCGAGGAACTCACGCACGGTAATGTCACCATCCGCTTTTCGGATAGTGCGAGTTACAATGTCATAAATGTCTGATTCGGTTAATTCTTCAAATGGGCAATTTAAAGCAACACGGTAAGACTGATTCTTGTAATAAAATTTGAGAGATAACTTAGAATTTCGACATTCAATAGAGATGTCGATGGGTAAATTCAAGCCAATCGAATAAGAGTCAATTTTGATCGAATGGCAACCAAAACCATCTCCACTTTCCCCGCGAGGGGAATGGAGGCGCGGGTGAGAATCGAACTCACGAATAGGAGATTTGCAGTCCCCAGTACGCTCTATTGGCTCAGTTGGCATCGTTAACTAAAGTTAAATAGGGTTAATTTGTATAGGTCAAGAATTATTTTATAATTGCTTAAATTCCACTGGTTCATTTGCAATAAGAGACACCAAACTTTTGCCCTGCTTCCTGCCCCCTATAATGTTTTTATCAAGCCAGAGGACAATTTGTTGTCCGCTTTTATCGATATCATTAACTTTTTGAAATGAAATCATGTGTGTATCTCGGATAAGATCACCGACTTTAATTTCTTCAGCTAATTTTTCTGTAATAACAATGCTCATGTGGTTGGTCTCCTACCATCCTTGACGATAATCTTCAACGACTTCGACAAGATTTTTGTTTTTATCAAGAATATGAATTTCAAGTTGAAACTGAACTAATCTTTTCCGTACCAAATTTCGCCCAATTGCGATGAGTTGATATCTATTGTGATTAGTTTTTTTAGTTTCCTCAATGCGATCTCCATCGTGGACTAGTGAGTAAGTGTAATTGTCGTTCATGATTAAGACACTAATTTAATTTATTGCTTAATACAAGAACTAAATGAAGAAATCTCGTGTCATAAACTTTACTGACTGTTTAAACAATCAGCATGAAACGCTAGAAGTCGCTTAGATACTACTAGTTGTAAGTGTCAACAGGTGCTTCTTGCGGTGCGTCAGTAGGTGCTGAACCAGTGGTTGTACCTCCCGCATCTGGAACATTGTCTGGTGCAGTAGGTTGTGGGTTATTTAGTACTGGTGCAACTGGAGGGTCTGGTTGTGCATATTTACTTTTAACGGCTAAAGCTCCAGTGTTTCCATGATAATTCCAACTATTTGTATCGCTCATTTTGATTTAAATTTTCTTTATTAACAGAACTTTGTTCTGGTTTTACATTAGGTAAAGTTTTAGCAACATTCATTGCAATAATTGAGTCACTCTTAGAACCAAAAACGCTAAGTTTCTCGTTATATTTATCGCCAAAAAGTTCTTTTAATTCCTTGGCACGGTCTTGGTATTTTTCAAATGAACTCTTTTTCATTTTATAATAGTACCAGTTTTGCTTGGTTTATTAAAGTAAGAATTCTTTTTTATTCCATAACTCTTTCTCGACTTAGGTGAATTTAGTTCCATTTTCTTTTGGTCACCTAATAAAGCTTCAGCTTGCTTGTTCCATGCCTTCTCTTGGAAATATAGTGACCCACTCTCAAATCCTTTGTCCTGTGGACGAAATGCCCACAATAAATTCTTTTTCTGAGTTTGAGTAATTTTTGCTTTAGGGTCTGATGCTCGTTTGAACAGTTTTTTATTTAACTCCTTACCCTTTCTTTTGACAGGCTTATATTTGCCCGCAAACATCACATTTATTTCTTCCTTTAAACGCTTGTTACCATCTTTATCCAACATTCCTTCGATGGTCATTAAATCCACACCCTCCTTGACCGTTGCTTTCGCATCATCTCTTTGCTTGGATGAAATATAATCACCCTTTGATGCTCTGTACGCTTGATCAATAATTCGTTGCTCACGGTCTAAGACTTCTGGCAATCCATCAAATTTCCTGCCTTGTGCAGATTTAACTTTGTGCTTTAAGAGTGTAAATATATCTCGCCCAAAGCTTGTCCTTGCAGTGTCCTTTGAGAACTGAACTGCATTTTCTGGGTCTGGTCTGGAATATTTATCCGCAATCATAACATCGAAATTAATTTCAGTGACTCCATGACTGTCCATGATCTTCTCGATTGCCGATATATTATTTTTTACCTCACTGTTTAAACGGTCTGGTTTGTAGTACAAGTCCGCAATAAACATACCCTGTTTTGAGTCCGTAAATCCAGTGAGAAAAGTGTCACCATCAGAGTCCTGCAACTTTGATAAATCTGTAAAGAAGTCTGCTTTCTGTTTCTGAGTAAAACCTTGAGTGTTAAACACCACTGCTTCATTTAAAGTCGCACCACTATTAATTTCTTTTAGCGTAGGTTTTCTAAAAACATTACCATCGGCTTGATCCAGTGCTCTACTAATTTCCACCATTACGGTTGCCGTGTCCTTGGGGTCACCTCTAAGTGCGATTGTGATGTTGGGAGAGGTAACAGTCACACCGTCCTCTGTGTACCCGCCATGACCTACCTTGACTTCCTCAATAAGAATTGGAACTTGTCGATTATCTGCAATTGATTGAATTTCGTCCCCCAGATTTTTCGCCACTGACATGGTTAAATCATTAACCCCCATTTTCGCCTCTTGAGCTTGCACTGCTTGTGCCTCCTTGCTCTTACCGTATGTAGTAACCTCAAACGGCAGATTCTGGGTGAAGGTTTTTGAATAAGTGTCATTGATTGCCCCCAAAATTGCCTGTGCTGATTTTGGTAATTTTTTCTCAACCCAAGAACCGTTCTTCCTTAATTCATTTACAGAATCATTTAGGTCTTTAAAACGGTCACCAAATAGCACTAAATTTTGGTTCGATGGCAATGGGTTATCCAGTTTCGTCAATGCCCATAAAATCTCTTGAGCGTTTCTTGCGAGCAATTTATCTTTCCCAAAAAACTCAGCGTACCCTCGTGCATTTAGCGTATCTGCTAGTAACCCATCGACTGTCTGGTGTGCATCATACAGTGCTCCCCCACCCTTTGGTGTAAGACCGTCTTCATCGGCTACTCTATAAAATGAAAACTCTGGATATTTTCCTTGTGCATCTTTTTCAAACCCTTGTATTGAACGGTCTGCCCAAGTGTCTTCATTCCAGTATTTAAATCCATCGATTTGCAATGCGTTTGCTTGTTGGTGATTTAATTCACTAGCATCCTTAATTCCTATTTCTCGCATTGCCCTTGCCCATTGAGAACTTGGACTGGGATTCATGTCTTTCCGTACACGGTGCTTCTCTACACTCCAGTGGAACGCATTTTTCTTTTGAAGGTTTGTGCGGTTCTTTTCAAAAACAAATGCAGGGTGTGCGTACCCTTTTCCTGCCATATCCCACATATCCACCGTAGCTAAACCATCTAGTGTTTTGTCCAGAAAAACTGTCTGCTCTGGTGACAGGATTTCATTTGGTTTTATTACCCCCAAGGTAATCCCTGCTTTGTTTAATAAAGCATCGACATCGGCTTGCGTACCTTCCTGCTTTGCGATGGTAACAAGCTCGCTAAGACCGTTTAGATAAAAGTTTCTTACCTTGTCACTAGCACCGATTGCTTTTTCGTCCATGACCTCGAAATGCTTACCGTTGTCCCAGTCAATTGCAGTTCGAGAGGATGCGATTTGTTGGTCAGTAGGATTAATTTTATGCCCACTGGGAGCACCATGTGGTGACATCAATGACCGTGCTGACTTGGTCATGTTTGCGGACACTGCTGACCTTGGTGAACCAAGTGCTAGAAACCTTAACTGTAAATCTGCAACATCAAATAAGGTACGGTTTGGAACTCTGGCAATGTTTGCCATCTGAAGAGCAGTTCTGCCCATGTCTGAATAAAAACTTGCAGTCCTCTTTGCGAAGTCTGGATATTTTTGCATGGTGTACTCGATCTTATTCACCAGTTGGTGGAGCAGTTTTGTAACTGCTTTGTAAGATGGGAACATACCTTTCTTGTTTTTATTTACTATGCCCATCCGTGCCGACAGTGCCACTGAACCCTGCTGAGTATTGTCCGTGTAATCCTCCATTGTCAGTTTGGACTCTACCGCATTCTTGTCACCTTCCAGTGCCTTAATTTTTGGCTCAACACTCTCATGCAATGTTGCCCATTTAATTAAGTCATCCCATTCTTTTCCTAATAACTCACTTGGATTTTTATCGTGATTATTTGCCAATAATTTCTTTTGCTCTGGGTTGAGTTCATCCAGTGCGATTTTATTTATCCGCACATCTTTCTCAAATAATTTAATGTGACCATCTGCTTGGTCTGGCATATAATATTGCTCACCTTGCTTGCGTTGTTTAAACACTGCATCCTTTGCAAAAACTGCTCGCCCTACTTGCACAACTTGACTTGAACTTTCAAGTGCTTGTCGATGATTACCTCTGTCATAAAAATATGAGTGTCTGGTAGGATCAAATCCAACTTGAGTCCAATTACCTTGCTCATTTTTTAATGCAGTTTCTGCTAGTGCTATTGCATCTTGTTTACTTGTGGGATTCCAATCTCCCATGATCTGAGCAAATGGACTTTTTTGTTTACCTAGTGCTACCCCTAGAGCATCACCAAGACTCTCCTCAAATATCACATTATCAATTACCGCAACTGATTCATGTGCGATTGGTTGTTTCTTTGTATTATGAATTGTGGGAATCCATACACCTTTGGAAGTGTAAGCAGGAATATCTAATCTCAGACCAACCCTTGTGCCTTTTTTAATATGTTTACCCTTACCAAGTCTTCCTTTCTTACGGTCTCCCGCAAGTGCATCAAGCATCTTACTTCTGGTAGCAGGAACAATATCTTTCTCAGTTAATTGATCTACTGGACGAAGATTATCTACACCTTGTGCATATTCTTCTGGAGTTATTTGACCTTCATTTATGCCCCTCGCTTTCAACCTAAGTTGCGGACTCCGATCATCCTTAACTACTTTTTCTGGGCGAGGTGGTCTTACTATCTCATCACCCTTTGGCATATAATTTAACTTCCTACCCTCTGGCACAAAAGCGGGTTCATATGATATAACTGTTGGTTTACCAACCGACCCAACCTCAATGTCGTGAAACATGAATCCAACATTATCTTTGGGAGCATATATACCCAAGAATCCTTGGTTTTTTACAAAAGTCTCAAAAGCAGTTTGCCTACCCTTGCCAACAGTATTTCCTACCTCACCGTTACCCACCTCATTGATTCCAGAATCTTTTACGAAATCTTCAAAATCACGAAGGAATTGATTTACATTATAATGCGGAGTTCCAGTCCATAGATTTTTTCCATCTATTCTCGTGTGATGCGGAAACTCTGTATTTAAACCTTGCTCTGCCTTGTAGTTGCTATCGCCAAAATAAATCCTATCCGAATAAAGCTCACCGTAACTATTTTTGCGTAAACCCTCTGCACCTTTAATCCCACTACCGTGGAATTCAGTCTTTAAGACTCTTCGTCTGGTGGGAGAGTTTGGGTAGTGGATGAAGTCAATGAACCCATCTCCTCCTTCTCCAACTCTACCCTTCTCGCCTCGGACAGATAGGGATGATCCGTCATATTCATACCCATCCTTGAGACGATTTCCATTGCCTCTTCGTGGGTCAAGTTGTTGATAATTTCCTCGTAATTCGGTATCATAATCTATCGCTTTTAATGTTTCTGTTATGCTAAGTAAACCATTTTTCTCTGCTAATTCAATTTCTTTTAAAATTCCTGCCTTACGAACCTTATCCATATTTATGGACTTATCACTATTAAATATATTTTGCTTATTTAAAAATGTTTCCATCTTCATGTTGCCCTCAGTAGGACGGTACATGGGATATGGTTTAATTTTTGCAGTAGAAACACCAGAGTTCACATCATCCAGTGGCATATAATTAACCTTTTCTACGGTTGCCTGTTTTCCCACTCCAGAGGAAGGCATATAGTTGTCGCGAATGTGTTTGTAATCAAAAACAAAACCATCAGTCTTTGCTACAGATGCCCCAACTAATGCACCAAGGTCATAACTAACATAAGACTTTTTAAGACCATTGTTTGGGTCTTTCATAAAAGCTTTGTGAGTAGGATTCTGGATACTGTCAGCATTCACATCCTTACCAAATGCCATAGTAAACAACTCATTCTCTCCCCTGCCTTGCGGATTTATTCTTCCCTCAGTGCCAGTTTTAGTAAATGTTTTTTTGGAATGTGCTGAAAAGTCTGACATGAATTGATCAATGTCACCCTTTATTAATCCTGCCTTTGCGAGCACATC
>Ga0228650_1000432_pt1 | contig 15406 bp, 17 predicted proteins | sample 62DmetaG_FD_183171 | JGI IMG/M metagenome (GOLD analysis project Ga0228650, IMG submission 183171) | Seawater microbial communities from Monterey Bay, California, United States - 62D | ecosystem: Environmental > Aquatic > Marine > Coastal | place: USA: California | collected 2016-10-28
AGTAGTTGTTGAACAACAAACAATTATATTAGAATTTGGATTATTAATTGCAAAACTTAATAACATAACAAAAGCATTAATATCATTATTTACAATAGTGCAATAACCTAACATAATATTTATTTATAAAATATAATTTTTATATTAAAAAATGATAAAGTTATTTATTTTTTATTTATAAAAATGTATGGTAATAAAATTAAAGAAAATTGTCCAAAATTTAAAATTGGAACATGTAAAGTAATTGGCTGTGAGTATGCTTTTCATAATAAATGTTATAAAAACATGTTATGTGATAATTATGAGTGTAATTTTGGTCATGGTGTAACAGTAGAAAAACGCAAATTAATTGTTAATCTATATAATAAAATGGATAAATACATAATAAATGAATCAGCTAAATGTAAATTTGCAATAAATTGTTTTAATCTAAATTGTACTTTAAATCATTATTTAAAATATGATGATCGTAAAATAATAAATCAAATAATAAATGCAAAAACATATGAAGAAGCAGAAGAAATTTATAATAATAATAAAGATGAAAAATTGTCTGCTTGTTCTACTGTATTTAATTCACCAGAAAAACTAACTAGTGAAAGTAATCCTGTTCCATTGATGTTAGCTAGTTTCTTTTCAAATAGTTTGAATGATATGTTTTCACCAATTGAATCACCAGTACAATCACCAATTTTAGTTCCAAAAAAACAACCAAATTTAGATTCTAATAAAATAAAAGAATTTTATATTAATAAAATTGAAGAGTTTGAGAATAAAATAAAAAAATATAAAAAAATATTGGAAGATATAGATGATGCAGATTTCAGCATTTAAAATAAATTGTATATTAAGTCTGTATACTAGCTTTGTATCTTATAAATTAAAAGTAAATTAAGAATAAATTAAAAATAAATTAAGAATAAATTAAGAATAAATTAAGAATAAATTGTTTTGTATATTATAAACTAATTAACTAATCAACTAATAACTTAATACCTTCCATTTTATTATTAAGATTTTTATATAATTCCATTAATTCATCCATATTATGATATTTATTACATTTTTTATCACATTTGCGATACAATCTACATACTTCTAACTCTCTATTTTCTTTAGCTTTTTTGATAAAATCTGCATTATGATTATATGTGCAACCAACTTTATTACATTCAAAATTATTAAGTGCAAACCAACAAGGTTTTGATACATAATTTTTTTTATCTCCTGTATTCATTACTTTTTTATCTGAACTATCTGATTTACTCATATTATAATTATATTAAAATTATTTAATCATTTTTTATTTTATCATATTCCAATATTTCTATTTTTAATTCATTTGCTTTTTTTATTGTTGATGAATTTAAATTTAAATCTTTTGTTATTACTAAATCTGTATTTTTTGATACTGTAGATGAAACTTTACCACCATTTTCTTCAATTAATAATTCTAATTTTTTATCACGAATACCAGTAAAAACAACTTTTTTATTAATAAGTTTTGGATGAAGAATAGTTTTTTGTTCTACAAGAGTTTTTTCTTTTGGAACAGTTTTTTCTTTTGAAACAGTTTTTTGTTGTGGAATTTGAAAGTGTTTATTATAAAATATTCTAAATTGATCAATTCCAGTTATAAATTGTTCTGCATTAATTTTACCAATTCCATTAATAGTAATTAATGATTCAATTGAAATATCTTCATGAAGTATATTAGGAAAATTTTGAATAATAAGTTTAAGTTTTTTAACACCTAAACTTCTTTCAAATATATTAGAACCTGCCATAATATCCTCTAATCTATCATATTTTAAAACTTCTTTAATTTGTGTTAATATTAATTCTATTTTTTTATCACCAATACCATCAATATTTATTAATTGATCTTTATTATTAATTAATAAAATACTATCTAATGTTTGAAATCCATTATCATATAATTTAGTTATAATACCATCAGATATATTTTTAATATTTAAAGTTTTGAAAAAATGAACAGATATACTAATATTTTCTTCTTTAGAAATATCAATATCTTGAGATATAGCATCAGTATTAGTTTCATCCCATTTCCAATTACCTTTAGGTAAAATAGGTTCAGTTTGTTTAATAACTCTAATAATTTTAGGTATAACTTGTCCAGATCTTTTAATTTCAATTTCAGAACCAATACCAATTCCGTTATCTATAATAAATTTAAGATTATAACCAGTTGCACATTGAATATTAACTTGATCTAATGTAACTTGATTAAATAAAACTCTTGGTTTATATCTTCTATCTTTAGATAATTTATATTCTACATCTGTAACAGTTGTTTGAATAGATTGATCAAGTTCTTCCATTTTAAATGCAAATGAAAAATCTGGATTACCAGATTCAATATTATCATAACTTACAGAATTATCTGTTATAACAATACCATCTATTTCATATTCTGATTTTTGTTTATAATCAATAAGTGTATCCTGTAAATCTTTAAATATTAATTCCTTTGTTAAATTATATTTAACACAATTTTTTTTTACTAATCTTAACTGTTCTTCAAGATTTTGATTATTATCTATAACTTGATAAATTACTAAATCAACTAAATTTAATAATTTTTGATTAACAGTTTTAGAATTAACTAAACCAGCAACAACATTTCTAGCATTAGATCCATATTCTTGATTCCAATTTTCTTTTGAAATTATTAATTCACCTCTAACATAATTAATATTTGTTGTAAATTCTGGCAAATTAATATATTCTAATATATGACTAATGTCAGAACCTATTTTTCCATTTCCTCTTGTATAAAGTTTATTTTCTTTAACTAAATATAAAGCAGATATACCATCTAATTTTTCAGATATTAAATAATTATTTGTTTTATATTTTTTTAACCAATTTTGTAATGCCTTATCTGTTTTAATTTTAGTTTGAGAACCTAAATAAAATTTAAGTTTTGATTGATTAAAATTAGTATCACTACCAATTAATTTAAAATATTTATTTTTAGGTTCTTTTTTATAAAATTCTTCTCTTAATTTATCGTATTCTGCATCTGAAACTAAAGGTTGTCCTATTGTATAATAATAATCATATTTTTTTAATAATTCATCCATTTTTATTAATAAAATAAAATAAAAATCATTTTTTAGATGTAATTTTGAATCTTAAACTGTGGATTCCACAATAAATGCTTTTTAACATTTAAACAATTAACAGTACATTTATAAATTGGTTGATTTAAAACTATACAATCAATATTACCCATTTTATTTAATAATCTCATATCACATAAATGATTTTCTGTTCCAACATTAAAAATATGTTTCTGTATCGTTTTATTAAAAACATCTAATTTATATATACATTTATATATTACTTCATTTAAATCTAAAAAATGTAGATAATCTTGAATAATATTATTCAATGTAATTTCTTTGATAATATTACTGTTATATAAATCAACTTGATTAAATATAGTATCTCTATTGTAATTATTATTTTCTTTACCAATAATATTACCAATTCTTAGTATATAATAATTAAAAATATATTGATTGAGAATCATATCTTCTGATAATAATTTCATTTTACCTTCAGATGTAATTGGAAAACATATAGAATCTTCACTATTATATTCATTATTACCATAAACGTGATTAGAAGATAGATAAATAAAATTTTTAATAGATAAAATATTCATAATATTAATAATATTTGTAAGTCCAGTAATATTAATTTCATAATAAAATATATCTGATGGATAAGTATCAATACACCAAATTACAGTTTTAATATTAGAATTATGAATAATATTATATAACATCTTATAATTTCTTACATCAATATTAGATTCTGAATTAATATCTACTACAACAACATTATAATTTAATGCTTTTAAAAATAATGTTAAATTAGAACCAATGAATCCAGAACCTCCTAAAATTAAGATAGAATTATCCATATTAAATATATATTTACTATTTTTTTATATATAATATTTATCATATTCAATAGGAGTTTTACAATAAGGACATTCTTTTTTTTGAAATTTATGAAAACATTCTTCACAAAACTTATTGACACATGATTTACATGATATTAATCGTAATTTATTATCATTACATATATAACAATTAATAGTAGTTTCATATGATGCTTCATTAAAAAAACTATCTAACTTAACTTTTTTGTAATTTTTTATTTCATCAAAGAAAATATCACCTTTATAAAATATTGCTAAAATATTTTGATTATCAATTATAGGAATATTAAATCCAAGATTATAATATACTTGTTTATCCTTATCAACATCTGATAATTTTAAATATAATATAATTGGATATAACTCAAGATTTTCTTTTTTGATATTTATTTTTTTCTTATTAATTTGTACTGGGAATCTATTATTTTCTTCATCATTAATAATAATTCCAATTTGTTGATTATATTCAGTATTTTTAACTAAATTTTTAATTTTAACATAGGAATATTGATTAAGTTCGCTTAATGATTTGATATATTTAATAGATTTTATAATATCAAATTTGGAAATATTAAGAATAATATCAGCATAAGATTTTAAAAATTCCATATAAAAGATATATTATAAAAAATCATTTTTTATATATAAATGAATATTAAGGGAAAAGTAGATTTTTTAAAAACTATAAAATTATCTGAAAATTTTAATGAAACCAAATTACATATTCCATCAGATTCAAGTTCTACAGTTAATTTATTAAATTTCAAAAATGAAGATGATTATGGTATTTATGTGGATTCAACAGGTATATTAAGTAGAGGTAATACTTTAGATTTTAAAGCAAGAGATTATAATAATATAACAATTCACGATTTATTAACATTAAGACCAGAAGGTAATGTAGGTATTGGAACTAGTAATCCAACAGAAAAACTAGATATTCAAAATGGAAACATAATTCTTTCGGGTAGTTATAATGCTTATACCTATGTTGGTGATTCTAATTGGGGAACTGGTGTTTTTAATTCTGGTTCAACATATTATAATGAAATAAAAGGTTCTTGGGGTGATGGTAATAATAGAGGTTTTAGATTATTTAATTCATTTAATAATACTATACCGCTTTTTGTTAATTCAAATGGAAATGTAGGTATAGGAACTACTAATCCAACAGAATATTTGAGTATTACTGGACAAAATTCTGGGAATAAACCTAGTTTAGGATTACATAATGGTAATAGTAATACAACTTTTAATAATGGGGCACAGATAGCATTTGGTTATTCTGGAACTAATCGATATCAACATTTTATACATACAAGACATAATAGTGCAAATGCTGATAATGCTATTGATTTTTATACTAGTGATGGTACTCAAAATAATACAGTTACATCAGGTTCAATCCATACAATGTCATTAGTTAGTGGTAATGTAGGTATTGGAACATCTAATCCGAGTTATAAATTAGATGTAATTGGTGGTTTAACACGAATTGATAATTGCTTTGTTGGTAGGGGGTATAATATTTATGATTATTGTCAATTCCGACATCAATCATTAACAAGTCATGATGATTATGCTTTATTACAATGGAATGGTGGTGAAACTTATTTGAATGCTAAATCTGGTACATCGATTGGTTTTAGATTGGGGAATCAAGAAAAAATGCGTTTAGTTTCAAATGGTAATGTAGGTATAGGAACAACTAATCCTACTCAAAAATTGGATGTAAGAGGTAATATGAGATTAGGTGATGGAACTACTGCAGAACAAGATATCATTTATCACAATAATACTGGAACATGGCAAGTAGGAGTCAATAATTCTGGTAATGGAACTAGTGGTAATCAATTTTATATTTATGATAATGCTTATCGTTTGACAGTTCAAAAAGCAACTGGTAATGTAGGAATTGGAACAAACAATCCAGGAGAAAAATTAGATGTATCTGGTAAAGTATCATGTTCAGATTTAGTTAAACAAGGTCATACTTATACCCAATCATTAATTAAATCATATCATTTTTATGCAACTGGTAATCCAACTGCATGGGAAATACCTACATTAAAAGGAAATTGTATTGTACATGTAGCAATAAACAATAGTTATGGAACATTTTGGGGATATGGTTTATCTCCAGGAACATATAATGGTTCATTTGGTTATAACTATAATCATGGGTTAAGTTATTATATACCATATTTTACTGCACAAGGATCTTCTACTGGTAGATGGAAAGGTTGGATATATAATGCAAATAATGCAAAAGTTCAAGTTACAGAAATTTGGTTTTAACTAATTCATAAATGATGGTTTAATTGGAAAAGGAGTTATATTTTCAATATTAAAACCATTATAATTAAGTATAGTTGGTTCAGACATATAATCTCTTAATTTTTGTCTATATATTTTTAGTTCATTTAATTTTTCTTCATTCATACCAGGAAAATCTGGTAATAAATAAGGATCAGATTCATATAATAATTTATTTCTTTTTTCTCTAGTGTAATATATATAATTTTTATTTGCTTCTTGTGTTACTTCTGATGGTACTTCATCTACTGAATTATAATTTGTTATTACTGGTTGATATGTATTATCTATGTTTGATGTATTCATATTAATACTATTTAAAAATATAAAATTATTTTTATATATCTAAAATTTACTTTAAGAATAGTTATAATTATAATAAATAAATGGTAATTTTATTAATTTTTTTAATAATATTATATATCATAATTAGATATATAATAACAAATATTATTTTTAATCCACCATTACTTGCAACATATGATAGAAAATTTATAAATTTTATCTATAATAAAATTGCTATTAAAATTTTTGAAAAAAATAGTAATAAAATAATATTATTTAGTCATAATAATGCTGATGATATTGGAATTTGTAAAAATTATTGTCTATGGTTATCTAATATAACAAATATAAATATTTTAGTTTATGATTATATTGGATATGGTTTATCATATAATGATAGTTTAAATGAATATAATTTATTAAAATCAGCAAAAAAATGTTATAATTTTATTGTTAAAAAGTTAAAATATAAACCAGAAAACATTTATTTATATGGAAAATCATTAGGAACTGTTCCAACAATTTATTTATCACAATATAAAAATGCTGGGGTATTATTAATTGCACCATTAGCATCCGGTGCTAGATTATATTTAAATGTTGAAAAATATAATTCTATTATTAAATTTATATTAGATTATCTATATCTACCATCTATTTTAAGAATAAAAAAATCAACATCTAAAATTGGTATTATACATGGATTTAATGATAAATTAATTCCAATTGAAAATTCCTATTGTTTAATAAAAAAAATTAAAAAAGAAAATTATTATAAACCTTTATATGTTAATGCAGGACATAATAATATTGAAATTAAACATACTGAAAAAGTTACAAATTATATAAAAAAATTTATTAATAATTTTCAATAAGTTCTTTTTCTATTGCAATCTCTTTTTTATCTTTTTCATTTGGAATAATATTATTTTTATCTTTAGATGCTATTTTTTCTTTGATGAAATCTTTTTTTTCTTCAATTGGTATAGAACTGGATAAACCAATAATTTTGCGATTAAGTAAATATTCAATAACAAAGAATGATAAAAATATGGTTAATATCCAGACAATAAATAACCATAAAATACTAGTTAAATTAGATAAGTAATGAAAAATAGTAGGATATTTTTTAGCAACTGGTGATATTGCTAATAAATTTTTAAATAAATTAACAATTAATGGATTAATATTATCATTTAAGATACCTTTTAATAAATCAACAGTTGCAATACCTATAGTAAATCCAGATGCTGCAATTAATACTTGATTTTTATAAGTATATTCTTGAAAATCTTTATAAAATTTATCCAAAAATAAATTTATAGTTTCCATTTATTATATATATTTAAATTAAAATGAAGGAAAAATTAACATTTTTAGATTTATGGGATATTAATAATAAAAAAATTACAGATTTTCCAAAAGAATTACATAAAGGTTATAAATTACGTAAAGAACAATCAAAATATAAATTTAATACAAAAAATAACTCAATATTAAATATTTTCCGTAATTTACAAAATCAACCTTCAAATATAATAAATCCACAAACATTTTGTATTTCGATAAAAAAAATATTTGAAAATTTAAAAAATATTGAAATAATTGTTAAAGATATAAAACAATTAAAAAAAGAAAATTTAAATTTAGTTTTATCAGTGGATAAATTAACATCAAAAATGTTAATAATTAAATATAAGGGTAATGAAACAAATAAAACAGATTTAGCATTAATAGGAAAAGGTGTAACTTTTGATGCTGGTGGTTATAGTTTAAAACCTACAACCAGTATGTTAAATATGAATCTGGATAAAACTGGTGGATGTATGGTTTCTTATATAATTTATTGTTTAGCTAACAAAAAAATAAAAAAAAATATAATAGGTTGTATTCCATTAGTTCAAAATGATATATCACATATAGCAACAAAACCTGGTGATATAGTTAAATCTTATTCTGGTATTAAGGTAGAAATAACTAATACAGATGCAGAAGGTAGATTAATATTAGCAGATGGTATATCATATTGTATTGATAAATATAAACCAGATAAAATTATAGATATGGGTACAGTTACTGGTATTGATTTTTGTAAAATTTCATATGCATATTTTACATTATCTGATAAATTAAGTGATTTAATTGAAGATACTTCAACTAAATTTGGTGAAAAATTAATAAGATTATATCCTTGGAAAGAATATATAAGATATACAAAATCGGTAAGGGGTGATATAAAAAATTCATATTTTAATTGTAATGATAAAACAATGGCAGCATTATTTTTACTAAATTTTATTCCAAAGAAATATGAAGATAAATGGATACATATAAATTTAGCTGAATTATCAGTAAATAAAAATGTGGCTATTTTAGAAGGAAGTGAAAGTATTTTATCTTTTGTAAAAAAATATTTATTTCTTTGATTTGGACCAATTTTTAGCTGCTAATTTGAAAATTTGTTTATGGTCAGAATAATTATTAGTTTCTTTTAATTTAGCAATTTCTTTTTTCATGAATTTATTATATGCAGATAATTTCTTACCTCCCTTAATTTCATTTAAATTACAACCAGTCATTTTATTATTAAGTTAGAAAAAAATGAAAACATTTTTCATAAAAATTAATGACAATAAAAAAAAAACATGAAATTTACATTCAAAAAGCAATTAAATTAGCTGAAAAATATACAATGCTTAAAAAACATGGTTGTATTATTGTAAAAAATAATAAAATATTAGGTGAAGGATATAATAAAAGAATAAATACAATGAAAAACATGTATAGTATTCATGCAGAAATAAGTGCAATTCAAGATGCAAAAAAACATTTAAAAGATATTAAAGATAGCACATTATATGTAGTTCGTATTAATAATGAAAATATTTTGGATAAAAGTTGTCCTTGTATTAAATGTAAGAATGCAATTTTATCAAATAATATTAGTAAAATCTACTATAGTTGAAGTATTTGTAACTTCAATATCAGATTTTAAATTATTTAATTCTGAAATATGTTCTAATCTATCTATATGTTCTTGATAATTATCTTTATATAAATTTTTTATTCTTTCAATTTGTTCCTCTTTAGTTATCTTTATTTTAATTATAAAAAAATTTTGACTTTTTAAATACTCTAATTCATTTTGAAATCGTAAATCATCTATTATTATATTATCTAAACCATTTATTTCTTTATCAAGTAATTTTATCCAAATGTCATTATCAATTTCTTTTAATTTTTCTGCAAAATCTTGTATTAATTTTCGATCTTTATATTTCATATCAAATATTTCAGTAGCATATTTTTTAACATTTGATGCAAATGAAAAAACTTTTAAATTGTAATGTTCTGACAATTTATTAGCTAATGTTGTTTTACCAGAACAAATATTACCAGTAATAGCAATACGCATCTTTTATTGATCTAAATAATTAATAAATTCTTTAATACAAGTCATTAATAAATCTATTTCATTTTTTAGGTTATCATTTTCTGTAATTAATTGATTTTTTTCATTAAGTAAAACAAAATATTGTTTATATAATAAATTATAATCTGATCTGGTTTTCATAATATATATTATTATTAAATTATTTTTATATAAAAAAATGAATTCATTTTTTATAAAAATATAAAATGAGTTATTCATATTTAAATTTATATGATGATATGTGTCTAAAATTAGTTAATAGTAAATTTTGGAATAATGAAAATATTAAAGAAATGATAAAATTTATCCAAATTATCAATATGGATAAAGATTCTGATAATAAAGAAATTTGTTTAAATGAAATATATAATAATTTTAAAGAACATTATAATTATAATATTTGTAATGATTATTTTTTAAATAAAACTGCAATTAAATTAGAAAATTCATTTAATTTAGAAGAAGTTAATTATTATGAATTTATTAATAAGATTTTGATATTTTAAATGATAATTTTTTAATTTCTTTTTTAATTTTATGATTTTCTACTTCATAAATTTTCAGTTCCATTTTAATTTTATTGAATTGTTCTTTTAATTTTTCAATAATTAATTCATTATTCATAATAACAGATTGTTTTTCAAGCATTAATTTTAATATTATTTCAGTATCATTTTCAGTTTCTTTAAAACTTTTATTATTAATAATAACTGGTGATGGATTATTATTTTCAATAATATTATATGAACTTAAGATTTTACATTTAATATTAGGTTGTGTAATTTTATTATTATAAAAATCAAGTGCTTCGTTATCGTTTTTTTTAATAATAATATTTATAATATCACGTTCTTTAAAATTAAATTGATGATCAAATTTACAATTTTTATTGTAACAAGTTATAGGATTTTTACATTTTTTATTACTATCATGAAAATTATCATTTTCCATATTATAAATTTTGCAAATAATATCTCTTTTAATAAATGAAATTCCATGTCCTAATTTACAGTCAATATTATTACATAGATAATTATCCTTACATTTAATATGATAATTGTATTTACAATTATTATTAGTACATTTACCTATATTAAAATTAGGACAATATTCATTCATTTTAAATAATAAAATATAAAATACATAATAAATCATTTTTTAAATTACACAATATATTACAAAAATTCTAGAATTTGAAAAAAATTAATAATTTCATGTAAAAATAATTTGTAGTTTCATATAAAGAAAATTGGTTGCAATGAGCATATAAGGAAAAATTAGATTTACATCATAGAAACTTGAAGAGAGAGATTCTTAATATCCTCTTTAATTGATGCATTGTCAGTTTCATAAGTGATAATTTCATTTTGAATGTTTTCAAGTTCTTCCCTCAACTTGTCGATTTTAGAATTGTTGTTTTTAACAATCTGCTGTTTCTCAAGCATAATCTTAAGAGTTTTTTCAATATCAGTTTCATCAAGAGTATTATTATCATCTTCAACGTCTTCGATATTCTCCTTAAGGACTGCCTTAAAAGACTTACCAACAAAATTAGCTGGAGAATTATTAGCAGTAGATGCTTGAGACATAACATCCTCGGTCTTTTCTTCAATAATATCTTGGGACTTGATGTATTTCTTGCTATAAAGATCAATTGCCATATCATCAGTAACTGACTGATTAGCAATTTTCTCAATGAAAGCCCTATTATCATAAGAAAGTTCATGCTCAAGATCACAATCCTTGCTATTGCAAGTGATTGAGTAATAGCACATATCTTTCTTATAGACTGAATTGTTGATGATTTTGCATTCTTCATAGATATCATTAACGATTTCACGTTTCATGATAGAAATTCCATGACCGAATTTGCAATTGGGATCGCAACAGGTAAAGTTGTTAAAGCATTTCTTGTGATACTTGTAGGGACATTCTCCATTTTTGTATCCAGTGCATTTACCAACTTTGAAGTATGGACAATTAATATTATATTGACTCATTTCTGAAGTTCAGCAGAATAATAAAAGTTATATTATTTTTATCATTTTTTATATTTATTTTACATTTTATATAAAAAATGATATAAACAATTTTTATTTAATAATAATATACATTAATGGTGTTTGATGAAAATATAACTAAAATTTTAGATACATATTTTGCTTCTGGCGGAAATATTAGTGCAAATCATCAATTAGTAAAACATCAGATTGATAGTTATAATGATTTTATTGAAAATAAATTAAGAAAAATAGTATCTGGTTATAATCCTATAAAAATAACAAACGATCAAAATTCAATAAATGATTATAAGAACAAAAATGTAGAAAAAGTTTTTAATAATGATTTTAAACAAAAAATTTTAATTTATATTGAAGAACCACATTTTACAAAACCAATTTACAAGAAGCAAGATGGAACACAGATAACAATGACACCACAAATGGCAAGAATAGATAATTTAACATATACATGTGATTTATATGTAAATGCAACTGTTATAACGGAAATTCATAATACAATTGAAAATCATACAGAAACTAAAACAAAGAAACTAAATGATATTTATATTGGAAAATTACCAGTAATGGTTGGTTCAAAAGCATGTATTTTAACAATAATACCGAATGAAACAATGAATAGTGAATGTAAATATGATATGGGTGGATATTTCATTGTGAATGGAAATGAAAAGGTTTTAATAAACCAAGATAGGATTAAAGAAAATTATGTATTAATTTTTAAACCGGCAAATAATATTGATATAATTAATACTGAAATAAGATCAATGAATGAGAGTTTATATTTACCAACAAAAACCATTTCATTATCAATGAGTAAAAAATCAAATCATATGGGTAGAGTAATTAGAATTAATACATCATTTTTAAAATCTGAAATACCAGTATTTATTATGTTTCGTGCATTAGGTATATTATCTGATAATGAGATAATACATCATATTGTATATGATTTAGATAAAATTAATAATAAAGATATAATTCAAGAATTGCGTGCTTGTTGTGATGATGCAAGTGGTATTTATACAAAAATGGATGCTTTAGATTATATTTTAAAAAATGTAACTGGTAATTTAAGAAATACAAAAACAATTGAAACAGTAGAATCAGTAATTGATAATGATTTTATCCCACATGTTACTGGTAAAAATAAAAAAGCATTATATTTAGGTCATATGATAAATAAAGCAATTTCGGTATATTTAGGTTATGAACCTTATGATAATCGAGATAGTTATATAAATAAAAGAATTGATTCACCAGGGATGTTAATGAGTAATTTATTTCGTCAATGTTATGGAAAAATAACAAAAGAATTAAAGACTATGATTGAAAAAGATATTAATCAATGGAGAAATGATAATAGTTACGTAGTAGATATTGTTAGTGATAAACAACATATTACAAAGTATTTTAAACAAGGATTATTAGATAGTTGGTTAAAATATGCTTTAAGTACTGGTAATTGGGGAATTAAAACAATTGGTAGTTTCCAAAATATTAAACAAGGAGTTTCTCAAGTTTTAAATCGTATGTCTCATCATAGTACTTTATCACATTTACGAAGAATTAATACTGCAATGGAAAAAAATGGTAAATTAATTCAACCTAGAAAATTAGATAATTCACAATATGGTGTTATTTGTGCATGTGAAACACCAGAAGGAGCACCAGTTGGATTAGTAAAAAATATGGCAATTAGTACAAATATATCTATATATTCTTGTCATGTGTTAATTAAACAATTATTAATTGAAAATGGTGTAATTGAATATACAGATGATATTGAAGATAAAATTAGTTATTTACAAAATATAAACCAAAAATATAATAGTTTAATTTTACTAAATGGAGAGTTATTTGGTTATCATAAAGACCCATATAATTTGTATCATAAATTAAGATCTTTTAAAAGGAAAGGTTTAATTCATCCAATTGCATCAATTTATTGGGATATAATGAAAAATAAATTAAGTATTTCAACTGAAGGTGGTAGAATGTATCGACCATTATTTATAGTAGATAATGGTAAAGAATTAAGATTCAATAAGTTTTTAAAAAAATATGGAATTGATGAAATATCAAAATGGACATTTGAAGCTTATATAACTCCTTATATAGCTGGTAAAGATGAAGAAGAGGGATTTATAGAATATTTAGATATTGATGAAATGTCTCATGCAATGATTGCAATGTTTCCAAATGATTTAACAAAACCACAAAAAGGAGTAACTTTAAATCCAAATTATACACATTGTGAAATTCATCCTTCTTTGATGTTTGGTATTTTAGGTGCAAATATACCATTTGCAAATCATAATCAAGCACCCAGAAACACGTATCAATCAGCAATGGGCAAGCAAGCTTTAGGTGTTTATATGACAAATTTTAATTCAAGAATGGATACAATTTCAAATATTTTAAATTATCCACAAAAAGCATTAATAAGTACAAAATTAAGTAAATATACACATGCAGCTGAATTACCATCTGGTATTAATGCGGTTGTTGCAATAATGACATATTCTGGATTTAATCAAGAAGATGGTATTATTGTAAATAGAGATGCATTAGACAGAGGCTTATTTGTTTCTACACATTATAAAACATTAAAAGAACAATGTAATAAAAATGGTTCAACTGGTGAAGAAGAGATATTTTGTAGGCCTGAAGAATGTGATAGAAATAAACAATTTAATTATGGTAAATTAAACAAAGAAGGATTTGTTGATAAAAATACTGCAATTCAAAGTGGTGATATAATTGTTGGTAAAATAATGCCAAAAAAAATTAAAACAAAAATACATAAAATTGATACAAGTATTGCTATAAAAAGTAATGAAGAAGGAATTGTAGATTATAATTATAGTGAAATTAATAATGAAGGATATGCATTTTGTAAAATTCGTATTAGAAATCATAGAAAACCTGCAGTTGGTGATAAATTAGCTTCAAGTATAGCACAAAAAGCTAGTATTGGTATGATTTATAATCAAGAAGATATGCCATATACAAAAGATGGAATAGTTCCAGATTTAATAATGAATCCTCATGCTATACCATCAAGAATGACAATTGCACAATTAATGGAATGTGTTCTTGGAAAAGTAGCATGTGTTGAAGGTGTTACTAAAGATTGTACCCCATATAATAATTTATCTGTTAAAGAAATTTGTGATCAATTAGAATTATATGGTATGGAACGTCATTCAAATGAAATTTTATATGATGGTTATACCGGAAGACAAATAAAAACTGAAATATTTATTGGACCAACTTATTATCAAAGACTTAAACATATGGTTGTTGATAAAATGCACTCAAGATCTAGTAATGGACCTATCGTTTTTTTGACTAGACAACCTAGCGAAG
>Ga0228650_1000434_pt1 | contig 15399 bp, 23 predicted proteins | sample 62DmetaG_FD_183171 | JGI IMG/M metagenome (GOLD analysis project Ga0228650, IMG submission 183171) | Seawater microbial communities from Monterey Bay, California, United States - 62D | ecosystem: Environmental > Aquatic > Marine > Coastal | place: USA: California | collected 2016-10-28
GATGAGCACAAACGTGGATCATTCCACGCCGTGTCATCACTGCCGAGCCAACATACCTCCTCGTTTCCTCCGCATGCGACGCGCGCTGGTCACCGGAGTTCATGAGTACTACCATGCAAATTACGATTGTCTTCGCTCGGTCCATAACGAAATTCGTGACACCACGTCGATTCAGGGACTCGATCGGCTATCAGAGCAGGAGAGGCGAATCTTGACTGCAATCGCGAGTGTAGTTACCTCGATATAAAGATTATACGTTAAATTTAATGAGAGACATGTTTGAGATTTACACTGACGGTTCATGCCTCGGCAATCCCGGCCCCGGTGGGTGGGGTGCCATCTCCGATGATTTTAAACTGTGCGGCAGTAGCCGCATGACAACGAACAATCAGATGGAGATGACAGCCATACTTAGAGCCCTCGAGGAAGCTAATAAGCGCGATATTCAGGTCGTGCGAATTTTTACGGACTCGAACTACGTAAAACAGGGTATCAACTCGTGGATAATCAACTGGAGAAAGAACGGGTGGAAAACAGCCAAGGGTGCGCCGGTAAAGAACAAGGAGTTATGGGAAGCCATCGACGAGGCGCGTAAGCAGTTACAAATCGTCGAGTGGCGTTGGGTCAAGGCGCATAACGGCCACCCCCAGAACGAAGCTGTCGACCGACTCGCGAGGGAGTGCGCAAAAAATATCGACTTACAGTAAGTCATGGGCGATTGCGACGGCTGGTGTGAGAAGCAAGAGCGATTACTCATCAAGTGGGCCGAGAAGGCGGCGGGGTACCGCTGGCTGCATAACCACGCCCGCCTCTATTATAAAAAGCAAAACGACTGGCTCGCCTACCCGTCGATCGTGATAGCGTCCATCACGGGTGTCGGCGGTTTCGCCGTGCTTAATCCGAGCGGGAACGAAGGCGTTTCCCAGGATACCAAGAATAATATCATGATCATCCAATATTTCTTTGCCCTCCTTAACGTTGTGGCGGGAATTTTGACGAGTATCTCCAAATTCAGTCAATCGCTCCCTCTTTCGGAAGCGCACTCGCTCATGTGCGTCTCTTGGTCGAAGTTCTACCGGTGTATAGACATGGAGTTATCTTTAGATGTCAAGCACCGAGGGAACGTAGTAGAATTTATCATGAAATCGAGAGAAGAATACGACAAACTTCTGGATGATGCTCCGGACATACCTGCCATCTCCATCAAAGCCTTCCTCGCACAGTTCCCCGAAAAGGAGAACAAGCCAGATGTATGTAACGGATTGTCGATTGTCGTCCAAGACGATACCGATTCCGTGAGTTCGTCCAAGCGCGCCGTGAAACGGTGGCTCGGTGCATTCAAAACCGTCAAGACTCAGCAGCGTAAAAGTCTCGAGATGGACGAACTCCACAGGGTAGATTCCGTATAATTTTCTCAGTAGAAGATAAATGTCGCTCAAGGTTGTTGCTTTCCTCGCGACCACAATCATTTATGGTATCATTTATTTGATCATAGACAAAGCCGACCCCTCGGCGTTCGGTTTCGAATCGTGGATCGACCCGTTTTACTTCAGCTTTACGACGATGAGCACGGTGGGCTACGGCGACCACCTCCCTAAATCCGACCTCGCAAAAATGACTGTGATGTCGCACCAGACCATCTTGATCCTCGAGATCATGTCGATGCTGTTCGATAAGGACGAGCTCCCGAAAATGCCCGCCATGCCGAGGATGGGCATGCCCCGAGTCCCGATGATGCGTCGCTAAACAATACGAGTCCTATAGCTGAGCATGCTTTTAAGAGAGGAAAAATCTCCTCTCTTAAAAGTATGGCGATTACCTACAAGCTAAACATCACCGATCGTACCACACCCCGGGATATGGACCACTTCTTCAATTGGGTTTTCATGTATAAACAGCGTGTGCACATGATACTCGACACGACCAAGTGTTCGAAAGTATCGCTCGGTCGAATCATGTCCATGAAAGGCGTGTTGGATCAACACCGCCCGAGCTCGAGGGAGTTTATCGACTATACCACAGTCTACGTGAAATCACGATGGGTGAAACGACTTCTTAATTTCGGCCTAAAATTAATCAGGACGGAGCGACCGGTCAAGATTGACATTAAGGATTAGACGTATCCCCACTTCAGGTCGGCCGATGTAAGTTTGGGATTTCGTCGGGAAAAGAATTCGGGATTACCGTGTCCCGCGTGACCGATCGTACTCGGACCGCTCGAATCGATCTTTATATAGTCACGCATATCCTTGTAATACACTCGAGCACCGCGCGCGATTATATCTTCCGTCTTGTTGTCGACGTGGTTGTCCATGGGGAAGTAGTATTTCATGAACTTTTCCATATTCTTGACGTGGACGAGGTGGCATTTGAAACCGGAAATCCACGAAACTCGTTCGAGGTCACCCGTGACACCCACCGGTTTGTATGAGAGTGAATGGAAGAAACACATCTCGAAGCGATCGCCGAGGGTATCGATGACCTTTTGCACTTCCTCGTACAGACTCTTCCGTTTTATGATGACGTTATCTTCGATCACCAGTGCGTACTTAATTCCCCTGTTTGCACACTTTTTAATGATATCGAGGTGTCCCATGTAGGCGCCGATGGCACCCATGTTAAAATATGTGATATCAGGCCTCTGGATTTTAGGGTCGTAGAACATTTCCAAAGCTTTCTTGAAATATTTAGGGTCGATTTTGTCTTCGAACTCACGAGCAGTCTCTATATCTTTCGTGTTTTTCCCGTAAATCACCTCGATCGGCACAGTCGAATCGTGACTCGCGAAGAAATTCTTCTGCCGAGTTGTCTGATCTTTCATGGTCAAAAGAAAAGTCTTGAAATCGTACTTTGGCTTCTTCAAGATGATGTAGAGCGCCAATATGAAAAGGACGATGAAAGGTGCCATTCTACTGTAGGTAAATGGATATTTTATTTCGGGCAGAAGTGGCTTAAAGACAAGGGTGCAGATGGTACTATACGACCTCTCTTAGCTCAGATGGTAGAGCAGTGGACTGTAGTTCCATGGGTCACTAGTTCGATTCTAGTAGAGAGGACCGTTCCTCTGTAGCTCAGTTGGGAGAGCGACAGGCTGTTAACCTGTAGGTCGTCGGTTCGAACCCGGCCGGAGGAGTTTTTAAAATGAGCGTCCCTCATTTTAAAAACTACTTAGAAACAAGGGTGGTACTTCCTGTAAACGATGTCGATGATCAGGATTCTGACGATGCCCTTCCGCGCGCGTGAACGCCGACGGCGGCTCCTTCAGTCGTCCATCCTCGACCACCCTCCTCCACCTGTCGACGTGAACAATGAATGGGCTTTCGGTCCGTACTCTTTCAAAGCGACGGTCGACGCTGTCGATAAGGACGGCAAGGTCGAACGAGGCTTCATCGGCTATTCACAGAATATGGACATTACACATCGCACAAAAAATGCGTGCGAACGGCACAAAAGACCGGGTACGACGTGTACCGAGCCGACGATGACACTGAAAGGCGGTGAAAGCGATGAAGTGATCTTCATGAAGACACGCGGGAGCGAGAAACTGCAGCGACTTCTTTTGTAATTTACATTTTACAGCACGTATAACCCCATCTCACCCAATCCTTCGGTGCGTCCAAACCCTCGCTCACCTCAAAATCCACCCGCGTCAGAACTTCGGTCGGGTGGCACCGAACTTTGCCCAAACCCTTGATCGGATCGATCGTCGGGTTCAGTCGTTCTTTTAACATTGTGGGGACCTGCATTTCACCGCTTGTTTTACCGTGCGTCCCGTGTGTCATGGCGTGATGGAGTTCGCGGGGGCCATTTCCCTGGCTGGCCAAAAACGGTGTCCATTCCGTGTACTTCACATCCTTACACGGTCCGCGTGCAGGTTGTTTCAGACACGTGTACTGGAAATCGACCAATTTTGGATCTGGCTTATAGTCATTCGTGAGACTTCCTCGTTTGCCTAGACTCACATGGAATTCATTACCCAACACCGAGCCGTCCCATTTCGGTTCCAGCATACTCATCGGGTATGTTTTTCCCGCACCAGCCTTCCCAAATTCCGTCTCGCCCACGGCTTCGAAATCACAATCCATGACCTTACCGTTACTCCCGGCGGGTTCCTTACCCTCAATCACCCTGGTTTTGTTGTCCGTGATGGACGTCTTGAAATCACCCCCGATCTGTGCGCGTTCGTCGCCGTCCCATTTCCAACCCTCTGAGCCCGTGAGACATTTGTACAGTTGCTTGTAATTGTCGTGGTACGATTTGAACTGGTGACGGTAATTCAGCGAGGTTCCGGTTTGTTCGTCCTTCTTTTCTTTGACGATGTTTCTATCGATGCTGAACTTTTCGCTTCGTACCTGAAAACTGTTCAGTGCATCATTGCCACAATCCACCCTGAGCGGGTCCTCGGTGAACAGGTCCATCCACGCGTTCTCCTTGAAGCGCTTCCACTGTATGTTATGATCGCTGATATTATCGATCGATACCACGGGGTTCCCCTTGAGAGTGTAGCTGTCCGGACCCTTGTTGGGTAAAACGTCGCCCCTGTTTGCCCACGTCAGTGAACTCTCCGTCGGTCGCCTGCGGTAATACGCCCCGCTGGGAAAGTACGGGAGTTGACCGAAACCGGGTGACCGTTCCTTCCGCGTTTGAAAACTTCTACTCCGCGGGTCCTGATACTGCATGGCCTCTTCTTCCAGGTTTTGCTCCATCTCCGCCTGCCACCTCTCGTTCGCCTCGAGTTCAAGCTCCAGAGTCTTCTCTTCTCGTCCTGCGAAGTAGAGACCCCCGGCTGCCGTGCCCGTGACACAGAGAATCACGAAACATACGATCGAGATCGCGACGAGCGCCGAGCTCATGTTATTATGTGCGAACATTTTATTAAAAGGATCTCTGAAAAATGAAATAGTCTCAAGGGTCATAGTAGTCAATATTGGCAAAGGCATATACTGCACGAGTTATAGACTGGTCCCATGGGTTACCCATTTCGTCCATGTATGCATCAGGTTCAGTGTCAAGATTACCGTCCACTTCTGCACCGTGCAAATTAAGCTTTTTATGGATAAGATCGATGAGTTCGTCGAACTGTTTTTGTGTGAGTGCTCGGACGGTCGTAGCGAATTTTCCATCCAGGTCCAGAGAATGACGTACTGTGTCGACACATTTGATGAAAATGCTCAACGCACGCACGTTAAAGACGTGGAGGTTCATTGCTGCTTCGGATGTAGGGTTAAACATCATGTAGAATTCGACCGTGTCCTCCATGTCCTCCATATAAAGTTCAACAGGGGATTTATCGGGGTCGATTACTTCACCGTTGTGGACAAAGCTGACGGCATCCTCCTGTAAAGATTTTCTGGTGCAGTGCTGCTTGAAGACTTTGCGGAACTTGGTAGTGGTGTTTATCTGATATTCGCTCCTGCTGACACTGTCGCGGATTCGCACATTGACTTTTTTGAGGGATCTGGGATCCGCGATGAATCGAATCCTTCCCAAGTCTCCCACGAGACAGTCCAGCCACTGCTGCTGACTCACGTAACTTTCTGGTACGAAGCGAAGCGTTTCCGGTTCCTCTTCTTCGTTGCACCTTTCGTTGATGTGTGATCCAAACGCGGTCACGAGTTCGCGGGTCAATTTTACCGCGCCTCCAAACCCCGATTTGACACTGGCGACGAGTTTTTCGTACTGCGCGGCCACGACCTCGTGTTCCGCGTCTATGTCTTTCAAAAACTCGTCGAGTTCTCTCTTGAAAAAAAAGACAGCGAATTCCTGACCCATAAACCTGTTTTTCACTGATTTGGAATTGGTGGCAGGGGTAACAGAAACGGGGTGCGTCAGTCTCATTTCGTGCACGCATTTGGGATTAACTCAAGAAATCCCATATAAAATTGAGGGTCTAAATTTGAACCGACCTGTGTTACAGATTTCTTTGCGCGGCGAGTTCTGATTTTGGATCTGTGATGATCCGGATTTGTATAGCTAATTTTATTAGCGCGTAGCGCGTTTTATTTTAATTTTCATATATATACGATTGTGATGGGCCAAATCAGCCACTCCCACTCGCACCGGCACGAACCCGGACAGTCCACGGAATTTCCATTAAATCAAGGAATTCAGGTGTAACCTGTGCTGGGGCCCACGCGTGCGCCAAAAAGTAATTTGGGAACCTGAAATTTTTCCCGGACCCCGTGAAATAAATAAACTGGGTCTTTTAGGTTATGGTCCAGTGTATTCTTTGCGCTCAAATTTTCAGTGGATCAGGAAACGACGCAAGACCGCTCCGCGACGGCAGGTGCTGCGACGCGTGCAATCAGCAGAAAGTCATCCCCGCGCGGCTCGAAGAAATCTTCGCGCATAAAGAGCCAGCGACGCCGTCCCGTTAATGACAAGGCGTCTTCGACGTGTTCAGGTCGTGGAAGAGAGATCGATAGAGGAAAGACTCGACATTTTGGAAGATTTGGAAGAGTTCACTCTGAGCACTGCTCTAAAAGTCGACAAATTGGAAGAATTCACTAAAAAAATCGCTCTAAAGACAGTCGATTTGGGTCATAACTTAGAGTGCACAGAAAGTGGACTCCTCGATTTTATCAACGAGGTCGTGGACCAGGCACTGAAACCGCATCAGGAACAAATAAAGAAATTGGAAGATCGAGTCGCCAAACTGACAAAAGAACTCGAAGAGTCGAAGAAAAAATAATGGCAAGAACGAAGCAAGCTCACTTCAAATCACAGGTCATATCGAAGTTGTTAGAAAGACTTCCAGCTTTACATCCCTGGCCCAAGGACGCACACGACTGGTATACGAAACCATCAGGTTCGGAGATTAAGCTCGGCATCTGGGATTTTTTTGAGATCAAATGGTACGAAGACGACGACGACGAAGACCGACGAAGACGAAGCGTATCTGGACGAGATATTGGAGTCGCTTGCGACCTCGCTTGGGAATATCTGGAGTGGAAATTTCCCGAGGAGCTTGAACAGCTTCTAGGTGGCGAGGAACTCAAGGAACAGAACGCGAAACTCGAGTGGACACAGGAACTCCTCATCAAAGAAGTGGAACGAAAGTTCCCCGGCGTTTTCGGTAACAGGGGGTTAGGCGACGCCGATCCCGTGAACCTTCTCGTGAATCGAATCATGAACGAGGGTCGGGAACGTCCGCTCGAGTGGATCTTCTCTGAGATCGAGCGTGCACTGCCCGACGCACGAAAGGTGGCGGGTGCCATGTACGAGATTAAGGACGAGAACGCAAAACTCGAGCAGGAAATCAAAAAGGTCGAGGAGGAGTGTAACTTTTGGCGCGAAGCAACGCTCAGACTTTCAAAAGAAGTCCCAGCCGACGACGAGACCATGGCACGTCTAGGTTGGACTACTGAGTATAAATAATTTCATTGTTATAAATAGAATGTTACCGGTTGTTAACTACGCGCGCATGGAGCGTCTCAAGCCCCCTCCGGTCACTCCTGTTCCCATGAATCTCAACACGTTTTGTGTGATATTCATCATGGTATGCATACTTTGTCTTTATAAAAGGTCGTCCACCGTCAGCGATAACCGCAGGCGGTACACCACCTTGGACGGTTACCTGGAGAGTCACTCAACATAATCCACAATTTTATAACGAATGCAGTCTTTGGGACTCAAGTAGATATCCTTCTTCATGAGTTTGTTGAACCTCTTCTCGGGAATGGACGTCGAGGAGAGGTACATCTTACGAAGCATCGCCATCAGTTTGTCGGTCGATTTGAGCTCGTGCTTAAGGTCTTGGTAGTTACCCCACATCCCGGTGGAGAGCTGATGGATCAGGACGTAGGCGTTCTTGCCCATACGACGCTCCGAACCACCGAGGAGCATGAACGTCGCGGCGCTGCAACAGGATCCTTGTGCGATCGTGATGACCTTGACGCGCGAGGCTTCGAGTGTATTTTTCATGGTCATGCCGCTGAAGATACACCCCCCGTCGCTCATGATATGAACACGGACGGTCGGCTCAAAGCCAACGAGCTCAGCTTTTTTTTTAAGTAATTCGATCTCCAGTTTCTTAAACTCAGTAACGAACTGCAGAGCGTTTTCCCTATCCACGTCACCGTAGAAGAGAATCTCGTTACCGGTGACCTTGACGCATTCATGTTGTTCATCTTCGGTCTCTTCTTTCTCGCTCATGTTGCTTCAGAGCTTTCTTCACTCTACTGACGTCCCTCGACCTTAAGCCATTTCCGACAGCGAGGTGATTGATCACGTCGAAATCTTGTGCTGAAATCCCATAGTTAAGGAGGGGTTCGATGTCACCCTTTTCGGCGTACTTTTTAAGGAGGCACAATTCCTCGACGCCCAGGCCTAGTCGGCTTTTTTTCTTGATCTCCTCGAATTTCTGTTTTCGCATTCGGTGGTTCCCGAGCTTGGTCCAACAACTTCCCGGTCGGATCTTGTCTCTGTCGAGCGGTTCACCGAGCGAATGTTTCGGGACGGTCAACGCGTGAAGCACGAAGTATGGCATCAGGTACCACGCACCCCTGGCGTAGATGTGCGTATCGTAGAAATCGGCGTCGGAGAAACTCGTCGCCGTGCGCAGGAGGTCAACACCTTTGGAGTTGACGTAATTCTCCTGAAAAATATCCCAAACGTGACCGTGTTCGCTGATGGAATCGTGTATTTTTAGAGGTCCAGTCTCGCAGAGGACGTCGGCGATGAACTCTTTCGGCGTCTTGAAATCGTCCATGGCATCGTACCCTTCCGCGTACGTGAGAAAAGACCGTATGTCACCACCGCAATTCGCCGCGGCGGCCTCGACTGTAGGGGTGACCTCGTCCACCAGGGTAAACAAGACCTCCGGTTTATGTTTCGCAATGAAGACAGTCTCAAAATTCGGGAAAAAACACATGTTCGTCGAAGTGATCACGAGCGATCCGCGCGAAACGCGGTCGCCGTCAGATACCTTCTCCACGATGGGTTTGAACACGGGGTCGTAGTCGTCGATGTACACATGTTTCGCAGACGGTCGTATGAAAGGGAGGAACAGGGATTTGGATTTCATGTGCTCAGTCTTGAGTTCCACCGAGCTGAACCCCTCGAGCGCTTCTTTCAGGATGAAACTTTTCCCCACTCCGGTCGAGCCGCATATGAACACGTTCTTCCCGTTTTCTAGGTGTTTACGCACTAGCTCGATCTTTTTGCCGTGGATCGTGTAAACTTTCTCGACTTTTTTTTCGGCGATAATCGTAATGAAGGAATCCATCGACGTCGACGACCTTACTAATCAAGCTATAGATTTGGCGTTGGGAAACGACGCACTACGTAAACGTGTCGTAGAACCTTTAAGAAAGAAAATTCTACCATACGTGGCATGCACGGTCCTTACCAATGTGATCATGTTTGTACTGTTGTTGTACCTTGTTCGACGTCTTCATACGCTTCATCCTCCTCCTCAATGACTTCCACCTCCTCTTCCTCTTCCTCTTCCTCCTCTTCGGATTCGGATTCTGGTTCGGGTTCAGGCTTTCCCTTACCGCCACCGAAGAACCGCTCGAACGGCGTGTTCATAGCTAAAGATTCGATCACCGGAATCGCGCGGACCCTCAAGATCTCCGGTTTGGTGAACGGCTTCTCGTTTTCGTGTGGGTAATCGGTCTCAAATTTGATCAAGATATGTTTCGGAATCGCCGGCGATTGCTCGAGGAGTGAATCATACGTCGTCTTGCAGTCGTTCACGAACTGCAGTCCTTCCTTGTTGCGTTCCTCGCGGGGCAAGGCGAGTTGGAGTCGGATGTTCCTACTCAAGGTCCCGTGCCCGAGCGCGGCCGTCCTGTGATTCTCCATCAATTCTTGAATTTTTAAAAATTGCATAATCGTCGCGATCAAACCTGCGATGAGGTTCAGACCGCCGATGATCGAAGGCGCCATAGGTTGGATGGCGACTGGTAAGGTGCTCTGGGCGAAGTTCGCCGTTCCGGTAATGGTACTCAGAACGATGACCGGTAGGTTAAACCGTAGACTCAGCTTCTTAAACATGAGGAACGCGCGATGGTGCATGTAGCGGTAACACGCACTCTGTTCCCCCCACTGGCGTAGGATGTTTTCGTGGTGGATGTTCCACGACGCAGCCATCGCCTTCGGATCGGGGGCATTATTTTCTTTGTCCATCTTATATAAGATGAACATTATTTTCATAATACATGTCATCTTTCTCGGGTGGATCCTCGTCACGCCGTTCCTCAACGACCGCCGGCAACTCGAGTTCTATTCGATGGTGATTCCCTTCATCTTCTACCATTGGTCCGTGAACGATGACACGTGTGCCCTGACACAGGCTGAGATGATGGTGACCGGAAAAAACAAGGACGAGACGTTCATGGGGCGTGTCGTAGGACCCATCTACAAAATGGAGGAGAATGATATTAACAAGTTAACTAAGACTGTATTCTTCGCCCTGTGGGCCCTGGTGGGCTACCGCCTCGGACACTTCAACATGTTCGCAGAGGATGTTCGTAAGATCCTCAAATATCGCGCCTGATACGCCTGGCGAGCTGGACATCCTTGGGCATGACAGTAACGCGCTTGGAGTGAACGGCGCAGAGGTTGCTGTCCTCGAAGAGACCGACGATGTACGCCTCAGCCGCCTCTTGGAGGGCGAGGACAGCGGAGGACTGGAACCTGAGGCCGGTCTTGAAGTCCTGAGCGATCTCTCGCACCAGGCGCTGGAAAGGCTGCATACGGATCAGGAGTTCTGTGCTTTTCTGGTACTTGCGGATCTCACGAAGAGCGATAGTACCGGGCCTGTAGCGGTGAGGCTTCTTGACGCCACCTGTGGGGGCAGCCTTGGCGATGAGGGGGGTGACCCAATCTTGGCCGTTCCATACTCGCTGGGCTCCGCTTTTGCGAGCAGCTTTGGTGGCGAGCTGTTGACGAGGAGCCTTGCCTCCGGTGGACTTGCGTGCTGTCTGCTTGGTTCTTGCCATGGAAACGTGCCGCCGCGCGGTGAACACTGACAAGTCTTCCGGGAAACCGACCGATTTATAGTGTTTTCGGTGAAATGTAAATTTAAGGTTATGGGATCCAACCGTGAATCCTACGGTTCGGGCAAAAAAAAAGAATCGAAAAAGGGAAAAATCAAAATCCAAAAAAGGAAAAAATCAAGACTAGCTGTACTCAAGCTGTACTCCGATCCGGCCAATACTATCGGAGCATGCCCTCACGTATTTTTGACTATACAAAAAAAGGGTAAAATCAAACCACCAATCAAAATATGTTGATGGAAAAAGTCTCCAATCGGAACGTCCAAATTAAGGGAGTATACGATTTAGATACTCGAGTGATCGTACATATCTCACGAAAAAAGTAGTAAGATAACCAAAAACTGCTCGCCATTTTCGCAGGGAGAAGGAATTTCACAGTCTAGATGGCGTATTCGTGATCTGGGCAATCCTAGGTGTTCCGTACAATCGCTTTAAGTTTGGGCCGGTCGCGAATATAATCACGTAGACTCCCTCAATCAACACTTAGAGATTATGAGTGTAATGTAGTCATGTACAAAACACCGGTCATTGTTACGACTGGAATATCGATCGTATTCTATTTTAGCACATGGATATACGAATGGTACCTCTTGTATCGATACAGGGTGATCGAGTTATATTTCGAGTACGAAGAGAGGCTGGCTCTTCTCACCTCAAATCATGACGGTATAATGCAAATGATTCATACCAGGCGTGAAATTAGGGACACTTTTCTAAAAGTCATACGGGCACCGTTTGTTCTCGTAGGAGCCGTAAGTGGGGTGGTGGAGAAAGGGGCGTCGACGATTGAAAATGTTTTCGTGATTGTACAGACTGGCGTACGATGCATGAACGAAGTAGTTCCTTACGCTTTGGGAATTCTACTCCTGGTCGTCGCAATCGACATTTCCCGGAGGCTAAGAAAAATCTCACCCTTTACTATATGAAGAACAAGACCAAGATTCAATTCCTGATGATCGTCGTCGTCGCAATGATTTTCGCCGTCACGTACCTGTGGTCGAATCCCAAGGTGGTGACGCAGGTCGTGACGAGACGACAGCGTGAAAGACCTGTCGCGCGAGCGCGAGAACCAGAATTTAGGGGACCCCCGCTCAGGGAGTATAAACCGGGGTATTTTCATCAGATGGGTCTTTTGACCTCCGATTCCGGAGAGACTCTTCCGCTTTATGGAAAAGAAGTTAACGGTCGGCGCGATAGGTACCATTTCTATACCACAACGGGCAGTGATAATTTGTACCCAGTTCCGCTAAATCAAGGGGATCGCGATTGTATGGACGATGTGGGTTGTGGTGAATTATATGGAAATGAAGCTGTTTCCGTGACAGGGAAAACAGATCCATTTACGGTTAATATGTATCGTACAGATAGCTTTACTTACGTTTAAGACGAAATCTTTTCATGGTCACGATAAGTTTCTTTCGTGGCGCTTTCATGGTCACGATAAGTTTCTTTCGCGGCGCTTTCATGACCACGATAAGTTTTTTTCGTGTGTTTTTGAAGCTCACGGATTTGATCGCCTTGTTAACCTTCGTTTTTGGCTTCATCGACGAGGTTGCGATTTTCTCGATCTTCTTGAGCATTCGTTTCGCAGGCATGTTTTACGTTATCCGGAGATTTTTATTCTTCCTGAGCGTCTGCTGGTGCTGACGCCACGCGTCGTTGCACGTCTTTGACTATCCGACTCGTGGAGGAACTGCAACAGGACACCATGCAGCAACACGCCATCAGGACTGGTGGAGATTTGAACGGCATCTTCATGATCATGTACACACAAAGCATGAGACAGAAAACTGTCACTATGTATCCCCCAAATTCTTTGTCGCTGAGGGGTCCTTCGCCGTTGGGAAGAAGATTCGCAAACGGAAGGCCGGCGGAAACGGATCCGGATAGGGTCGTCAGCATTGTCATAGGAAAAGTAATGATCTCCATTCTAATTACTATTACTATTACGTGATAAAATTATTTCCCTGATTTTTTGATTTTTATAAATATTTGCAAAAAAAATTCACGCGGATCATTAATATACCGCGCGGCGCCACGATGAGTGGAACCGAAAATGTACGGCGCTTGCAAGAGCTTGTCGACAAGAACAGCCAAAATATCCCAGAAGGTGATTACCTCGCCTTCTGTGACATTACGAAGAAAATCTACGAACACGAGGAGGACGCGACCATTGAGGCGTGGGCGGTTTGCATGCGTCAGGCGGAACAGGACATGCAGTGTAGCGCGAGTCGGCCTGGATTCGACCCTCTACAGAACCCGAAACATGAAGCCAGGTGGCGAAAATATGAGATGAGGCGGAGAAAGTATATGAAAAAACTCGAGGGAGTTGGGTTTGCTGTTCCAGTGTTTGTTCACTATGACATGGATGAGAAGCAGCTACGACTTACGTACCCTCTCTATGAATCCGACTCCGATACTGATGCCGATTAGCACACCGTAGTTTTGAGACGTTGAATCGTATCCTTATTCTTCACCACAGCCCTGTTGAACCAACCCTTCTTCTTGTATTTTCGCACCTTACCTCGAACGTTCGTGAACTGCAACTTCGAGGGGTCCCCCGGCGTCGTCGCCGCCCTTCCGCATATCGTCTTCTTGAGACGTTCGATCTCTTTCTTGTTCCTCGCCACAGCCTTGTCGTACCAGACCTTTCGCTTGTATTGACGCGCCTTTCCGTGTATGTTTCTCAGCATCAACGGTGGAGTCGGTGTGCGCTTTGATTTCGATTTCGGTGTCGGCGTGTGCTTTGATTTCGATTTCGGTGTCGGCGTGTGCTTTGATTTCGATTTCGGCGGGGAGTTGTTTAACCCGTTCTGTAAACGCTGCATATAGCCCGGTGTCAGCTTTGATTTCGGTGTCGGCGTGCGCTTTGATTTCGATTTCGGCGGGGAGTTGTTTAACCCGTTCTGTAAACCCTGCATATAGCCCGGTGTCAGCTTTGATTTCGGTTTCGGCGGGGAGTTTAACCCGCGTAAACCCTGCATATAGCCCGATTGGGCGACGAGTACTCGTGAAGTTTTGTTGAAATTGTCTTTGGCCATGAACGCCTTTATCGCGTCGGCGAAACTTGGAAGGCTTTCATCCGTACGCTTTCTCTTATTTCGACGTTGGTTAGCGGGTAGTCTTGGATCACCGTCGATTAGGCGACCTTTCTTTAGCCAACCGTTTTTATTCCTCTCGAGGTACGGGTCCGGTATTATCGCTTTTATACGGTCCCGGATTTCCGGGAGATTTTTGGTCATATGGTAGACTTCATTCAGGAAGTAATGAAGGTCATACCTTATAGACGAACTCTGTGAAATACCCGCCTCGGATACCCACGAATACCCAGTCACCACCATGGGATTGGGGCTGCCCCGCATGGTGGCGTATCCGAAATCGATAATGACAGCTTCAACGCCGGCGTTCCGGAGTTTGTATTTTTTATCACCTATTTGAATATCGAGAATTTTGCGGTTGACTTTTCTGACTAACACGTTTCCGCCGTGGAGATCATGATGCCTAAACTCCGTCCCGTACTTTCGCCTGATTCTGTACATGTTGTAGAGCACCTGAACGATAATGGAATGGATTTCAGCTGTGCTCCGTTGCGGTTGCGATTGCAGAAATTCGTACAGGGGTTCGCCGTTTACGTACTCCATGTAGATATATTCCTTCCCCTCTTTCGTTTTGGTGTTGGGCGGGCATTTCGTGTACAACGCGTGTTCAGGAACGCCGAACCCTTTCAACTTTTTCGCGATATCGTATTCGAACTTGGCCATCCCATATGTATTTGCTTTGGTGGTTATTTCCTTCAACGCGACGTATCGACCGTCTCTCAGTTTCGCGCGGTACACAACGCCGAACGCACCTTCTTTAATTTTGTTACGGACTTCGTTCACTCTGAGAGCATTGAGTGGGGCGCACTTATCCTTCCCGTTGAGTAATTTCAAAAGATTCTGTTCGAGTGTCATATAGTATGCCGGGAAATTAAATCTTTTTCTATTGTAAAATGACAGCTTTACTTCTCTTGTGCTGTTGTTCCATGATGATGTCATCCAGTGCGGGCGGTGCCTTCTTCGCGGCTGTCATCCCAGGCACCGCACCCCACTTCGAGAAGACCATGTACCTTAAGGAGCAGAGGAAATTCATCGACATGGCGAACGAACTTCGGCTCCTGAGCACGGACTTTCCTACCGACGCGGAACTCGCTGACTCGGAAGACTTGAGTGTCAAGAACAAACTGGTCGAAACCTTCTCAAAGATCCAGAGGATTTCTCCTGAATTCTGCAAAATGCATACCGATTTCAACATGGGTAAAGAGGAGATGAGAGCCGAGATCAAGAAACACTACGAACCCGGTGGTAAAATCCTAACCTTGGGTGGTATGCAATTGTGGTCGGAGTACATGAACGAC